>ERZ1673741.254-NODE-254-length-69409-cov-16.099288_pt1 | contig 69409 bp, 61 predicted proteins | sample MGYA00580209_ERZ1673741 | MGnify/ENA primary metagenome ERZ1673741 (study PRJEB41218, sample SAMN15661754) | gut metagenome | host: Homo sapiens | place: Canada: London | collected 2015-08-20/2019-03-30 | study: EMG produced TPA metagenomics assembly of... | reverse complement strand
ATCGTCATGCAGCTTCAAGGGGTGCTGTTACCGGATTTCTGGAAATTCACGAAAATAGTTCTACTGGATCTATGACTTTGGCGACGACTGGCAGATTGAACTCACCTGCCAGAAAGAGAGCGCTGAACTCGCCTCCGGCATTGTTCGCATAGGTTCAAGCTGCAAGGCGCCTCCGGAAGATTGCGGCGGACCGAATAGCTTCGAGCGCATGAAGGCGGTCTTCAGAGACGATCCCGACGGCGAGGAAGCGCAAAGGTATCGGGTCTGGATGGGCCTGAAGGACGGCGAGCAATGGAAGCCCTGATGAGAACGGACTTCGTGCGTCCGGATGTCTGATCTTCTTTAAAAAAACATGATCAGTGACGGGTACGGCGGATATTGTGCGGCAATTGCATGGACTTTCCATAGGCATTTCAGCCTTTGAAGCACTTCGCGCAGATCGGAAGGTTTATGTTGACAAGACGGCGGTCGTGACGGAATTTGCCGCATGGCCGGCGCAGATAATATTGCTCGCGCGCCCCGGATGATTTGGAAAAACGTTGCTCTTGAGCACATTCCGCTCTTTGTTTGCAAATTATCTCCATGATTTCTATGGCTTAAGCTGTAACGCTCGGATTTAGGTACGCCATTTCATGGCGTACCGCTCTCTGTAGCTTCTTTCGGTAGCAATGCCTCGAGGTCTGCATCCTCGATCGTGAATTGCAGCTTGTTCATCAATTTTTGTGTGGCGCTCTTGACTGGCGAGACGCTCCATTGACCATTTACCTTCGAAGCCATGACTCTGCCCAAAGTTTGACGCAAGTCTTCGAAGGAAATGTTCTTATCCTCCCCGAGACGAGCAATGTCAGCCAGGCATTCCATTCCAATGCAAGATGACAAGTGGCTCAAGAAGAGCCACGCTTCCTGACTGACCTGGTCTCGCATATACGAAGCCTCAAAGTCCATGCTCTCGCCATAAGTTTTGAAGAACTGTTCAATGGCTTGACGCTGTTTGTAGGCTCGGTAAATCTGCTGGCAGTTCAGGTCCAGCCGATTCGTCCTGAGAGTGAAAGTCCCCATTTCAGGGGTTTGCGTCAAAACCTCCTTCAAATCCCTTGGCTGAAGCTCGGCCAATTCTTCGTCGCTCAAACGGCCCTTGCCTTTATCGCGGCGCTTTTGCTCCATCTGAATCTTCTGATCTCGCACTTCATTGTTTTTGTTCGCGCGTGCAACCGCGTCGGCAAGCTCGTTTGCATAGAGTTGCGCATCAAAGAACACAAATACGTTGAACCCGTCCTTTTCAATCTTGAATGCCTGAATGGCGCGATCGTTGTAGGTAAAGACATCCGTGTAGCAACCGGGATTCAAGGGCAGACATTCGGCAACAATTCTGCTTCCGCGTTTGATGGGGATGACGTACTTGAGATCCAGCCGGGTTAGTTCGTCAAAGTCTTCTTCAGACGCAAATCCCTTGTCGGCAATGACTGTGTAGTCCTTACTGGAAATGCCGCATTCCTGCAGGATGTTCGGAAAGGCGCTCACGTCCGGTGTGCTGCCGAGGAACTGCTTGTAATAGACGGGAGCGGCAGAATTCTTCCCGAGGCTGTAGACGTACAGCAGGTTAATTTGAGGCATGTACCTGCGCTTGGAATCGTAGCCGAGTTCCGCCAACTCCATGGTTTTGGATGAAGTAATCAGCCGATGTCCGTCAAAAAGGATGAAGACATCCGAGCGGTTCACATCCTCTTTCATGAATTGAGCAATGGCAGTTCGACGTCGCCCGAGGCTTTGAAGAAACTTGGCGTTCTGCTGAGGCGTGAAGGCAATACCCGGAAACGCGTGAGCCAAAAAACTCGTTTCGTAATGAACTTGCAGACGACGGAAGTAAGGCTCTCTCAACGCTCTAAGTAGCACCGTAACGTAGATACGTTGCCAGAGATCCGGGAAATACTTTTGTAGGCGAGTCAGCATTTCATTCGTCCGTCCCAAGAGGAACAAGCTGCCGCCCACCTCCACCACGTCAGAAGGCGTATTTGCCGGCATAGGGTTGGAAATCTGCGTCGGCTCTTCAGAAGTCAAGCGACGCTTCGTTGGCACCAGTCCATCCGGCGTGATCTTGCCCAGACATTTTCCGGAAACCTTTTGGCTTCTCTTTTTGACCGGATCGTATCGACTGAATCGCTCATAGAGGTACCAATTGTTTCGGATGTGCTTGATTTCGGTGTTTTGAGGTCTCTGGAACGAAGCAACAAAGTCAGGTTTCTCAGCCATTTTTTCGCCTAAACTACAACCAACCTATTAGGTACTATAATCATAACAAAACCGAGGCAACTTGTCACCTCGGTTTTGTCTGTGCCAGTTGAGAGATGCCGCTTTTCTTCACTCTTGTTCAGAGCAAGTCGCCACCCTAACTAGAGCGTTACAGCTTAAGCATTGCAAACACCTGGAAGGATCGGACGTATCCGGTCGTGGGTCTGGATTTCTCCGGTATGCCGCAGTTCCGCGATGAGGCGAGCTTCAGGTCGGCGCTAATTTCGCACCTGCTCTCCGCTTTCGGCAGCGTTGGCTTTACGTATGACGCGACGTCCCGAATCTCTTTTTTCGACCAGTTCCGCATTTGGCTCGCTGAGCTCCCGCTCAACTCGGTCGTGCTGATCATCGATGAATACGATGCGCCGCTCACGGCGCTTCTGGGTAATGACGAGGCGTTTTCAACGGCTAAGGACATCCTCTGTGAGTTTTATGCCCGTCTGAAGGAAGGAGAAGGCGCCTTGCGCTTTCTCCTCATGACCGGAATGACGCGGTTTCATCAGGCGTCCGTTTTTCCCACGCTCAACAATCTGACTGACATATCGCTCGATCCCCATTTCGGCACTTTGATGGGCTTTACGGAAGAAGAGCTCGTGCAGTACTTCGCGCCTCATCTCCGCGCTGCAGCCGAGACGCTTGGGGTTTCCGGAACCAATGCGCTGATCGACAAAATGGCAGAAATGTACGGCGGGTTCTGCTTTGATCGGTATGCGAGGACGCAGGTCTTTCATCCTGGGTCTGCCTTCAGGTTCCTGAATGCGCCTGAGCTCGGCTTCGTCAATTACTGGAGTGAGAGCGAAAAAGGACCGGCATGCCTGAAGCACGCATGCTCATCGGGATTGCTTGATGCGTCGGAAGCTTCTCCGGGGCCTTTTTACGCAGATTTCTCTGAGCTCGCGCTCCCGGCTGATGGCCGGTACGTCAATTCCAAGTCCCTGCTCCTTCAAGCGGACTGCCTCACCATCAAAAGAGCGGAAGGCGAAGTGGTGGAGCTGGGATGTCCAAATAGAGAAGTCGCGGAATCGATCGGGAGGAAAGTCCTGCCAGCCTGAACAAACAGTCGGCACCAGAAGACGCTGTCAGAATCCCGGAGCGCCCCACATCTCTTCATAGTCTTTGCGCACGCCGTCAAGCGTCAGCGGATAGTCCTGCGCGCTCGGCGACGCGACCTTCCGTGCGGCGACAATAGCGCCGATGCGGGCGCTCACGACCGGATCAAGACCGCGGCCGAGCCCGTAAAGGAAGCCTCCCCGCATGGCGTCGCCCGCGCCGACGGGATTCTGCGCAGCAACAGGGAGTGGCTCAATGGGCACGGCGGCTCCCGCTTCCGGGAGGAAGAGGCTCGCTCCGCGGCTTCCATGCGTGCGAAGGACAAGCTTTCCCGTCCGGCAGATGGCTTCGGAAGTGAGACCGGTCTTCGCTTCAAACCCTTCCGCCTCAAAGACGGAATAGGCGATTCCAAAGGAGCGGGAGAGAAGGCTCTCGAGTTCCTCAGCAGAAAAAAGACTCAGTTCCTGACCCACATCGAAAAGGTAGGGGATCCCGCGAAGAACGCATTCGTTCGCGGCGTTGAGCGTTGTCGTCTTTCCGCCGGGAGACAGAATGGCGAGCTTCGGGCGAAGGTCACTCCCTTCGCGCCGGGGCCAGGGGACTTCCCGGGAGCGGTTCATGGCTCCCGGATGAAAGACCGCCAGCTGAGAGCCGAGGCTGTCTGTAAAAATGACGCACTGAGCCGTATAGACGTCGGGGAAGCATTTGAGCCCTTCCGTTGAAATCCCGAAAGACCGGAAGCGCTCGAGATAATCTTCTCCGTCCATGCCGAGCGCGCCCCAGATCACCGGATCTCCGCCGAGGCGCTTCAGGGCGAAAGCGATGTTGGCGGCGCAGCCGCCGAAATCGCGCCGCATGCCGCTCGCGAGGAACGTGGTGTTGAGGTCCCTCAGGTTGCCCGTGAGCTGACGCGCGAATTCGCCCTCATGGGCGAAGATCGTGTCGTAAGCCACGGACCCGGTGATAAGAACGCTCATAGGCCCAGAGAATCCGCAGAAATCGGACGAACCGTGATGCCGGCCGCTTCGTGGGGGAGCGCTTCCTTAAAGGCGATGGCGGTGCTGACGGATTCGCCTGCCGGGAGCACCGCAGGCTTCTGCGGGAAGCCGTATTCAGCGGGTTCGAGCACGCGGGAAGCGAGCGCGTCGCCCGCCGGATCGAGAAGCTTGATCTCAAGGACCGGAAGCTGCTGCGGAAGTGCGGAGGCGTTCGTGAGGGTCACGCGCGCGGTGGGCCTGAGGAGACCGGCCTGAGCGTCCGCCTCAAGCGAAGCTTCTGCGCGGAATGCCTTCACGTCCGCCCAGACGAAGCCCGGGCAGGGCAGCTTCGTGCAGACGTTTTCGTAGACAGGCCTCAGGAACGGAGCCTGCGCGAGCACGAAGCCGTGCATCATGAGAAAGGCGCTTGCGCACGCAACGGCAAGAAGAATCAGCACCAGGACCGCGAGGAGGAACGAGCGAACGGGCGAGCGCTTCGGCACGTAGACGGCTGCGCGAGGATCCGTCGCGGGCGGCGTATCGTCGGCGAGGAGCGGCGCATCCGGCACGTTGTCTTCAGGGAGAACGGTGCGCTTCGCTTTTTCCAGCATGGCTTCGTCGAGCTTCTTGTCGGGAACGACGACGCTCTCAGCGGTCTCAGCGGCAAAGATCCGCCCGCACGCGCCGCACCGGTATTCGGGAGCGGCATCCTTCACGCGCCAGAGCGCGCCGCAGGCGGGACACTTGATGACCTCGGCCATGATGCTTATGCCTCCGCCTGAGTGTTGCGGGTGCCCGCGAGGCACACCCAGCCGTTTTCCTCGCGCCAGAGCTTGAGCGGAAGTCCGGGATCGGCGGCGCGGTAGGCGGCGATGACTTCGTCGGCCTGACGGGCAAGAATGCCCGAGAGGACGAGGCTTCCGCCCGGCGCAACGCGGCCGAGGAGCGCGGGCGCGAGGAGCTTCAGAGGATTGGCGAGAATGTTGGCGACGACGACGCTGAATTCGCCCTCCGGCATGGATTCAGGGAGATGGAAGTCCGCTTCGCATCCGTTCCTTTCCGCATTGTCGCGGGCGGCCTCAACGGCCTGCGGGTCGATGTCGGTGCCGGTCACGCGGCCCGCGCCCAGCTTCTTCGCGCCGATCGCAAGAATGCCCGTGCCGCAGCCGTAGTCGAGGACGTTGTCGGCGGGCTTCAGGTTTTCGTCGAGCCAGTTGAGGCAGAGGCGGGTCGTCGGGTGAGAACCCGTGCCGAAGGCGACGCCCGGGTCAAGACGGATGATGACGGCATCGGTCGCGGGAGGCTCGCTCCAGGAAGGAACGATCCAGAGCCGGGGCGACACGTGGGAAGGTTGGAACTGCGCCTGAGTGATGCGCACCCAGTCCTGGTCCTCGACGTCGCTCGTTTCAAGAAGCTTCGGCGCTTCGCATCCGGCCTGCGCGACCGCAGCGTCAAGCGCGCCCTGGAAGTCAAAGCCGTCGGCGGTAAGAACGGAGATGATCGAGCGCGGCCAGGCCTGCGTCTGAGGCTCGAGACCCGGCTCGCCGTAAAGCGGCTGCTCGTCGGTGCTGTCGGCATCGGCGTCCTCGAGGGCGGCAGAGAGCGCGCCGGCATCAAGAAGCAGATCAGAAATTTCCTCAGCGGATCGTTGGTCGGCGAGGATTCGGTATTCACGCATGACGGATCTTCCGGTAGGCCGGTTGTTGGTTCCGGCTATAAGAAACGAAAAAAAGAGAAGCGGAGCCGTTAAGCCGGCTTCCGCTTCCGCAGGATTCTAAATGAAGGAAGGATCCAAAGACTCTGGGTTCCTTAAAGGAGCTTGTTTCTCCTGAGCCAGTCGCGCACGTTCGGATCGCTCTGACTCACGCCGCCGTAGGAGAGGAAGTGCGTGCCGAGCTTCACGCCGCGAAGGAGCGACTTTAATTCCGAGCGCACTTCCATCAGTCCGCCGCATGGGTGCTCATCGTGAGGACGAACTTCTTCGTGAGATCAACGGTCTCCATCCAGGTTTTGAGGGGCTGCGCCGGGCGGTGCCACCAGGTGGGAGTCCCGAGGATCACGACGTCGTATTGATCGAGATTGATGCCGAGAGGCTTGATCGGGCGCTTCACATTCTTTTCAATTTCCTCCTTCACGACTTCGGTCGTCGCACGGTATTCATCCGGGTAGGGCTCAACCGTTTCAATGTGAAAGAGGTCTGCACCCGTCATGCTGCGGACGGCCTCAGCAACGCTCCGGGTGTGCCCGGTACGGGAAACGTAGACAACGGCAATGCGGGGCTTCGCTTCGGCAGCGTGAATGACGGAAGCCGGGAAAAGACCCGCAAGAGCGATGGAGCAGAGATTGCGGCGGGTGATCTTGACTTAAATCCTCCGGACTGAAGAAGCGTTCTGATGTGATGGAAAAAGTCTAGAAGCGCCGTGCGCCTCCTGATTGACGGAAACTCCCCGGCTCTTGCCTGATCATGTCGATTCGCGAAAAGAAAAAGCCGGCAGTAGAACTCTGCCGGCTTGGGTGAAGCGCTTGAAGCTCAATCAGGCGACGCCGCCGTCCTTGCGCTTTCTCAGCTTTTCCTCAAGGTAGTGAATGCTTGTGCCGCCGCTCGCGAAGCGTTCGTCGGCAAGAAGCAGGCGATGAAGCTTCACGTTCGTCTTAATGCCCTCGCAGGCGAATTCCGAGAGCGCGATCCGCATGCGGGCAATGGCCTGCTCGCGGGTATCGCCGTAGGCGATGAGCTTGCCAATCATGCTGTCGTAATAGGGAGGAACCGTGTAGCCCGCAAAGACATGGGTGTCGATGCGGATGCCGGGGCCGCCCGGAAGGTGCCAGGCTGTGATCTTTCCCGGGCAGGGCGTGAAGGTGAAGGGATCCTCGGCGTTGATGCGGCATTCGATCGCGTGACCGCGGAACTCGAGGTCGCGCTGCTTGAAGCGCAGGCGCTCGCCCGCAGCAATGCGGATCTGCTCGCAGACGATGTCGACGCCCGAGATGAGTTCCGACACGGGGTGCTCGACCTGCACGCGCGTATTCATCTCAATAAAGTAGAACTCGCCGTTTTCGTAGAGGAACTCGAACGTGCCGGCACCGCGGTAGCCGATGCGGCGACAGGCTTCAATGCAGCGGCTGCCGAGCTTTTCGATCGCGCGGCGGGGAATGCCGCAGGCCGGAGCCTCCTCGAGCACCTTCTGGTTGCGGCGCTGCATCGAGCAGTCGCGCTCGCCAAGGTAAACCGCATTCTGGAAGTTGTCCGAGAGAACCTGAATCTCAATGTGGCGCGGGGTTTCGAGGAACTTTTCCATGTAGACGGTGGGGTTCCCGAAAGCCACGCGGGCTTCCTCGCGCGTCATGCTGACGGACGTGAGGAGCGCGGCCTCCGTGCGCACGACGCGCATGCCGCGGCCGCCGCCACCGCCCGAAGCCTTGATGATGATCGGGTAGCCGATCCTGCGGGCGATCTTGACGATCTCCTCGGGATCATCGGGGAGCGCGCCGTCGGAGCCTGGAACGCAGGGGACGCCCGCTTCCCTCATGGCCTGCTTGGCGCTCACCTTGTCGCCCATGAGGCGGATGGTTTCTGCGCGCGGACCGATGAAGGCAAAGCCTGAGCGCTCAACCTGCTCGGCAAAGTCGGCGTTTTCCGAAAGGAACCCGTAGCCGGGGTGAATCGCTTCGGCGTCGGTGACCTCGGCCGCCGAAATGATGGCCGGGATGTTGAGGTAGGAGAGCGAAGAAGGGGCCGGTCCGATGCAGACGCTCTCGTCGGCGAGACGCACGTACTTGGCGTCGGCGTCTGCAGTGGAGTGCACGGCAACCGTTTTGATGCCCATTTCGCGGCAGGCGCGCTGGATGCGCAGGGCGATTTCGCCGCGGTTGGCGATGAGAACTTTTCCGAACATGTGGGTCTTTCCCCGTCGTCCTTATTCCAGAATCACGAGGGGCTGACCGAATTCGACGGGCTGACCGTTCTCGGCGGCGAAGGCCTTGACGACGCCGTCCTGATCGGCTTCAACCTCATTCAAAAGCTTCATGGCTTCGATGATGCCGATCACCTGGCCCTTCTTCACATGGTCGCCCACTTCGATGAAGGGAGCGGCGCCGGGCGAGGGCGCACGGTAGAAGGTGCCGACCATCGGGCTCGTGATGGAGAGCGCGGCCGAGGGTGCCGGAGCTGCGGCAGGCGCGGGCTGGGCGGCGGGGGCAGCGGCGGCCGGGGCGGCAGCCTGGGGCTGGGGAGCAATGGCAATCGTGCTCTGCACGGGCTGCGCAGGGGCGCTCGTACGATTGACGATGCGCACGCGATCCTCGCCTTCCGTGATTTCCAGTTCGGCCACGCCGCTTTCGCTCACGAGGTCAATGAGTGTCTTGAGTTTACGCAGATCCATATTCTTGATGACGGTTGGTTGCAGAGGACGAGCCTTGAGGGGCGGCCGGGGATGGCGAGCGTTGAAGCGCTCCGCACCTTCCGGATTCCGGGCCCGCAAAAGAGGAAAAGGCCGCATCCGCGGCCTCAAAACGCTCTAATGAATGCTCATCAGCGGACAAATTATTCTAATTCTGAGGAAACGGCATTCACCTTGTCAAAGGGTTTTACATATGCCCCGGGACCTTTCTTTCGGGAAATTGCCGCTATCGGCTTGGAAAGAGGCATATTTCCGGGAATTCCAGAAGCTCAGAATACGTTTGCAGTTTATTGATTGCACGATTCTCCGGAATGCCCTTAATGAGCTAATCCTTTTCTTCCGGAAGGATGACATTCGGACTCTTTTCCGAGGCAGAGGGCTTCGAGTTCCTCCGGGCCTGCACTCCCGAGCGCTTCGGCTTCCCTCTGCCATTCGTCGGGCTTCTCGGGCGCGGGAAGCGTTGTGCCGAAAGGAACGACGCGGATGAGAATCTCCTCCCCGTCGATTTCGGTGAGGAGCGTGGAGGCTCCCTTATGCCGGCGCATGAAGGCGGTCGGGTAGGACGCTTCAAAGGGTTCGGCCATGAGTCCGGCATTAAGGAGCGTAATGGCGGCATCCTTTTCGCTTTCGCCCCGGGCGACGGTTTCGGGCAGCGAATTTTCCGTGGCAGCACCTGAGAGCACGACGCCGACGAGCCTGAGCCCGAGTTCGGGTACGCGGCGCATGAGGGAGAGCGCCGCGCGGCGCTTCCGGAGGAGCGCTTCCGCGTGGGCATCGGGCGCAAACAGGGCCTGCCAGCGGCGGATTTCGCTTGCGACCAGCTTTTCGTCGGGAGAAGCGCCGCAGAATTCCCTGGTGGCGCGGAAGGCTTCCTTCCAGGTTCTGAGGTCGGCGCAGATGAGGCGGGCGGCGAACGCGGCGGCTTCGCGGCCTTCGCGAACAGAATTGTGCGGCATGGCGAACCTTCGTCAAAATAGGGAGTCCCGGATGGAAAGCATTCTACGAGGAAGAACGCAGCTCTCCGGCGGATGGGCGAAAATGCGCTTCAAAGAAAAATTCTCTTGAGTGAGAGGCCATTCATGCATATTCATATTCTCGGCATCTGCGGCACCTTCATGGGCGGCGTCGCGCAGCTCGCGCGCGCAGCAGGCCACCGCGTCACCGGGTGCGACCAGAATGTTTATCCGCCGATGAGCGACGCACTTGCCGCGAACGGAATTGAAATTACCCAGGGCTACGGCGCTGAGCAGCTTGAGCTTTCGCCCGACCTCTGGGTCGTGGGGAATGCCATTTCCCGCGGGAACCCGCTCTTGGAGGCCATTCTCAATGCAGGGCTCCCCTATACCTCGGGCCCCCAGTGGATGAGTGAAAACATCCTTCAGGGCCGCGAGGTGCTCGCCGTTGCCGGCACGCACGGGAAGACCACGACCACGTCGATGCTCGCCTGGATTCTGAAGGAAGCGGGCTTGAACCCGGGCTACCTCATCGGGGGGCTCCCCTGCTGGGGTGAAAAATCGGCCGAACTCGGAGACCCTTCCTCCCCCTTCGTCATTGAAGCGGATGAATACGACACGGCCTTCTGCGACAAGCGGAGCAAATTCGTGCACTACCGTCCGAGGATCGCGATTCTCAATAATCTCGAATACGATCATGCGGACATTTTCCCCAATCTCGCGGCCATTGAAACGCAGTTCCATCATCTGGTGAGAATCATGCCGGGCGAAGGAACGGTGATTGCGAACGCAAAGAGCCCGGCGCTCGACCGGGTTCTGGCGCGCGGCTGCTGGTCGCGGCTTGAGCGCTTTAATGCGGATTTCGGCGCTGAGAACGGGTGGTCCCTCTCGGAAGGCGGCGAAGCCGCCTTCGAAGGCGAGGCCGTCGGGCGCATTGAAATCGCCATGCCGGGGCGCTACAACGAACTGAATGCGCTCGCGGCCGTCGCTGCGGCGCATGCCGCAGGCGTCTCGCCCGAATCGGCGATTGAGGCTCTCAAGCGCTTCCCCGGCGTTCACCGCCGTCAGGAAGTGCGGGGCGAAGAGTACGGCTGCGTCGTCATCGACGATTTTGCGCACCATCCGACCGCCATTCGCGAGACGATTGAGGGCGTTCGCTCGAAGTACCGCGGCAGACGCGTCCTTGCGGTGCTCGAACCCCGGAGCAACACGATGAAGCTCGGCACCATGAAGGGCGAGCTCGCCGGAGCGCTCCGGGACGCGGACGAAATCTTCTGCTTTGCGGGCGCGGGCGTGCGCTGGTCGCCCGAGGAAGCGCTCGAGGCGCTCGGAAGCCGCGCCTTCGTGACGCACGACTTCAATGTCCTCGTTGACACGGTTGCGGCGGAAGCGAAGCCCGGCGACGTCATTCTCTGCATGAGCAACGGCGGCTTCGGCGGCATTCACGGGAAGCTCCTCGCGAAGCTCGCCGAGAAGGCCGTCCGCCTTCAGGGAATCCGGGAATGACTGAAGTCAAGCCTCTTGCCGTCTACCTTCACGGCTTTCTCTCCTCTCCCGGTTCAGCGAAGGGCCGGGAGCTCCATGAGGAAGCCGTCTCCTCGGGCTGGGATTTTCTGGCTCCCGACCTGAATATTTCTCCCCAGGAAGTTGACCGGCTCCTTATCGGCCTGATGGATTCCGTTCCGGAGGAAAGACGGCGACGGACCCTGGTTCTCGGCTCCTCCCTAGGGAGCTTTTATGCGCTGAGGCTCGCCCGCCGCTTTGCGCTTACGGCGGCGACGGTCAACCCTTGTCTCAATCCCTGGGAATTCGTTGCCGGGCAGACGGGAGAGCGGGAGGTTTACGGAACCGGCAGAAAAGTTGTCGTCAGAGATATGTTTGCCGACGAACTTCTCGCCTTAAGCCGTGAAGTTCCGCCAATCCCCCGGGATCCCGCTGATGCGCTGACGCTTCTCTCAACCGCCGACGAAGTGCTCGACTACCGGCTTGCAAGAAAGGCGCTCAGTCAGTCGCCCGCGATCCTTTCCGTCGGCGACGATCATCGGATGCAGCGATTCGCGCGCTATCTTCCTGCGGTGAGAGCCTTCTTTGAAAGGCGGATGGCGGCAAAAGTTCGGGCACAATAACGCCCTCAGGAAATTTCAAAGAATTTAGTTTTCCGGCGTTCACCTCCGATACGGGCGATAAGGGCGCGGGATGCAGGTTTAATCGTTATGTATCTCTATTTTGAAGATGACGGCGCCTTCAAGGCGGGTACGGTGCTCTCTCAGGCGGGAAGCGCCTATCAGGTGGAGCTCACTACCGGCCGCCGCAGCAAGATCAAGGCGTCGCACGTCTTTTTCTCCTTTGAGTCACCCTCGGCGTCGGAGCTGATTGCCCGGATTCCGGAGGCGGCTGCGGAGCTCGATCCCGCCTTCCTCTGGGAAGCCGCGCCCAAGGAGGAGTTTTCCTACCTCGACCTTGCCCAGGAATACTGGGGCGAAAACCCCGGCCCCGTCGAAAAGGCGGCGCTCATCACGACGCTCCATGCGAATCCCGTCTATTTCTACAGGAAGGGCCGCGGCGTCTACCGGAAGGCTCCGGAAGACATTCTTCAGAAGGCGCTCGAAGCCCTCGAGCGTCGTCGTCGTCAGGAAGAGCAGAAGAAGGCCTGGATCGAGGAGATGGTCGAAGGGAAGCTCCCCGAGGCGATCGGACGCCAGGCGCTCATGCTCCTCGTGGCACCCGACAGAAACTCGATCGAATGGAAGGCGCTTTCCGACGCTGCTGCCGAAACGCGGCAGACGCCGCTTCGCCTCATGCTCGCCCTGGGCGGCATCGCGTCGCCCTGGCGCTGGCACGTCGACAGCTTCTATGCGGCCAATTTCCCGCGCGGTCGCGGGTTCCCGGCGGATCTTCCCGAACCCCCGAAAAATGCCTGGGACGGTCTTCCCGTTGCGGACGTCGACGCCTTCTCCATCGACGATTCCGACACGACCGAGGTCGACGACGCGGCGAGCGTGAAGCACCTCGAGGGCGGCGTCACGCGAGTGGGCATTCATATCGCTGCTCCCGCTCTCATGATCGAGCGCGGCTCTCGCCTTGACGACGTCGCCAAGGCCCGCATGAGCACCGTTTATGCACCGGGCCTCAAGACGACGATGCTTCCGGAAAACTGGATTAAGGCGGCGTCACTGGACGAAGGCGTGATGGTTCCGTGCCTTTCGCTTTACGCCTGGGTGAAGGACGATACCTTTGCAGTTGAAAAGACGGAAACGCGGCTTGAGCGCATTTCGCTCAAGGCGAACCTCCGCTACGACAAGATAGACAACCTTGTGACCGAAGAGGCCATTCAGGAAGGAAAGCTTGAGATTCCCTTTGCCGACGACATCATCTGGCTCTGGCACTTCGCGAAGCACCTCCAGAAGGGCCGCGAGGAAGTGCGCGGCCGCCCCGAACCCGTCGGCCGCGTCGACTGGTTCTTTGCGCTCGAGGGTGAAGGCGAAGACGCCGTCATTCACGTGCGCGGCCGCCGCCGCGGCGCGCCGCTCGACCTTCTCGTCGCTGAACTCATGATTTTTGCGAACAGCACCTGGGGGCTCTGGCTCGAGGAGCACGATACCGCCGGCATCTACCGCTCCCAGAGAATGGGGCGCGTGCGCATGAGCACCTCTCCCGGACCTCACGACGGTCTCGGCGTTCTGCGCTATGCGTGGAGCACGTCGCCCCTGCGCCGCTACGTCGACATGGTGAACCAGCGTCAGATGATTGCGGTCCTCAAGGGGGAACCTCCCGCTTACGCGAGAAACGATGTCGATCTCTTCGCCATCGTGAGCCAGTTCGAAAACATCTACGGGCTCTACTCCGACTTCCAGACCCGGATGGAGCGCTACTGGTCGCTGCGCTGGATTCTCCAAGAAGGCCTGAAGACCATTGAGGCGATCGTCGTCAAGGGCGATCTTGTGCGCATCGACCGGCTTCCCTTCATGCAGCGCGTGCCGGGACTCCCCGAGGATCTCCCGCGTGGGCGCAAGGTGGAACTGCGCATCCTCGGCTGCGACCTCGTTGACCTCGTGATGGATGCTCAGCTCGTGCGCATTCTCGACGATGCGCTTACGCCCGAGGAGGAAGGCGCGCTTGAAGAGGCGCTCGACGATGCGCAGGATGAGGCTCCCTCCGAACAAGCGCCCGAAGACGCTGCAGAAGCGGAGACTCCTCAGTCCTGACGGGAAAGCCTCTTTTCCCAAAAGAGAGGATTTCTTTCACCGGCGTCATATCTGTGTGATAACCTCTCGAGCGAATTTCTGCACCCCTCAGAGCGGCTCCTTCTGAAGGCAATTCAGAGGAGCCTTTCGCCGGGGAATATTTGCGGCGTGCGTGCCGGCCGAAATTTTTTCCTCCACGCACGACGCCTGCAGTCCAAATCAACCGCTTAAAGCCCAATCAGGGGGAGCTGACAATGAGCCGTGAGGAAGAAGCCGGAAAGCTCATTGAAGAGGACGAAAGCACGCCGACGCTCGATTCGGATGAAGCGAGCCGTGCGCTCGCGCGCGTCGAGCAGATCCTCGAAGAAGATGAGGACAAGGCGAAGGCGCTTACAAAGGCGCGCGGCGGCGAGCACGAAGAGGCGCGGCCCATTACGCCCGAAGCGGCACAGGAACTGAGGGACATCCTTGAACCCCTCCATCCTGCCGACATCGCCTGGGTGCTCGAAGCTCTGCCGCTGGACGACCGTCTGGCCGTCTGGAATCAGGTCCAGAGCGAATCTGACGGCGACATTCTTCTTGAAGTCAACGAGGGCGTCCGCGAAACCCTGATCGACGCGATGGATCGCGACGAGCTCGTCGACGCGGTCGAAACGCTCGATACCGACCAGATCGCCGACCTGGTGGACGACCTTCCGCCCGACGTGATGGCGGAGGTTCAGGAAGGACTTTCGCACGAAGAGCGCGCACAGCTGCGCGCCGCCATGTCGTACCCCGAGGAATCGGTCGGCGCGCGCATGGACTTCGAGATGGTCTCGATCCGCGAGGAAGTGACGGTCGACATGGTGCTCAGGTACCTGAGGCGCTTTAAGACGCTTCCCGATCACATGGACCAGATCTTCGTCGTCGACCGTCTCGGAAGGCTGAAGGGCACACTCTCTCTCGTTGAGATGCTCACAAACGACCCGGCGAAGCAGGTGAAGCGCATCATGCAGACGGAAGCCTTCACGCTTAATCCGCTCGATTCCGCGAGCGACGCCGCGCAGGCGTTCGAGCGCTACGACCTCGTGAGTGCTGCGGTGGTGGATGAAGCGGGGCGCTTGGTCGGCCGCCTCACCGTCAACGAAGTGGTCGACGTGATCCGTGAGGAAAGCGAGGAAGACGCCTTCGGCGCGGTCGGTCTTGATGACGAACAGGATATCTACGGGAGCGTCTGGTCTTCGGCCAAGAGCCGCTGGCTCTGGCTCGGCGTCAACCTCTGCACGGCCTTCTTTGCTTCGCGCGTGATTTCAGCTTTCGACGGCACGATTGAGCGCGTCGTGGCGCTCGCCGCCCTGATGCCGATCGTGGCCGGCATGGCCGGGAATTCCGGCAATCAGACGCTCACGCTTCTCGTCAGGTCCCTTGCCATGGGTCAGGTGACGGTCGCCAACACCATCGACATCTGGAAGAAGGAGATCGGCGTCGCCTTCATCAACGGCATCATCTGGGGATGCATTGCCGGTGCCTGCGCCTGGGCGCTCTACTGGGATTCGCCGCAGGGGCGGCTCCTCGGCTGCGTGATGGCGCTCGCGATGTTCTTCAATATTCTTCAGGGCGCGGTCGTCGGCATGGCGGTGCCGCTCATTCTGAAGCGCCTCGGGCGTGACCCAGCGATGGGCGGGTCGGTGCTCCTCACCTTTACGACGGACTCCGGGGGCTTCCTGATTTTCTTAGGCCTCGCAACGATCTTCTTTGCGCATTAAGAGGGTTAGAACAAAAGCGGCGCTTCGATGGAGCGCTGCTTCGCGTCTGAAGACCCTTGATATCGAGAGCGAGAGGAGCTTCTCTCAGAGGTCGCCGAAAAGGCGCTTCAGATCGTCGATGCTCTTTTTGGCGACGGGCTTCTCTTCGTCGCTTTCCTTCGCGGACACCTCATGAATGGTGTAGACGTCCTCGATTTCCTCGCGCCAGTATGTGATGGGGGAGCCGGAATGAAGGAAGCGGTCTGCCACTTCGGAGCCCACGGATTCGCAGCGCAGAATTCTCCCAGTATCGAATTCCACATCAAGATAACGGCGCGTCGGGTCGTAGCCGGCAGAGACGATGCCTCCGCGATGAATGGGTTTGCGCTTCATTTTTTCTTTCTCCTGCCGCCTTCGGGAGGCTTCTGGTTGAAGGCATGTCCCATCATTCTATGCCCGGGGAATCCGGCCGGAACGGAAGCGTCTGGAATCAAATGCACAGGTTTGGAAACGAGGAATGATTTGATTTTTAAGGGAAACAGAATTATCTTTGTCCACCTCCAACGGGTTTTCTGCTAATCTCCGCGCAGTTCCAGTCTTCGCCATGCGAGAAAACCCTAAGAAGAACGAACTGGATACCCATTAGAAGGACCCAGGCAAAAGCGGTTCGGCTGACATAACGGATGCACTTTGGCGCATCACGCCCTGAAGCCGCTTTCACGCAGACCGGATGCGTTTGTTTCCTGTCCCCGCAGGTGCGCATCCAAACCTCTCCCTGGCAAAGCGCGATTCTTTTCTTCGCCTTGCTCAGAAGGCTGCCGCCGCCAAGATTTATGAAGAAAAAAGTCAAAACTTCCCCATCCGCCATTACTCACGAGGAGAAAAAGCCCGTTCTGGAGCGCTTCTGGCCGACAGGCGTCATCGCTTCGTTCGCCGTTGCGGCTGCCGTCTGCCTTCATATCGCGGGCTATACGACAGCGCCCGTGAAGACTGAGGCTGCCGCTGAAGCGCTCGCACTCGAAGCTGAAGACGCCGAGGACGCGGGAGCCGATGCGCTCATTGCCCGGTGGGAAGAGGCTCACCCGAACGGCGTGCCGGCGGAAAAGGAGGACGGGCTCAGCGTCTCTGAAAAGGAAGTTGCGACCTATATTTCCCGCAGCTACCGCGTGCCCATGGCCGAGGCCGAGCAGCTCACCACGTGGGCCGTGGAAATCGGCGCGGGCTTTGACGTCGATCCGCTGCTGATTCTCGCCGTCGCCGCGGTGGAGTCGAGCTTCAACCCCAAGGCGAAGAGCGGCGCAGGCGCTGAAGGCCTCATGCAGGTGATGACGCGCGTTCATGCGGAAAAGTTCCATGCCTTCGGGGGTCCTCAGGCGGCGCTTGAGCCTTATCCCTCGATGGTCGTCGGCACGTCTATTCTTTCGCGCCTCATCACGCGTACGGGGAGCGTTCAGAAAGCCCTCAAATTCTATTTCGGCGCGGCGAATCAGCCGTCCGACGGCGGCTACTCCGAAAGGGTCTTCAAGGAACGAAGCCGCATGCGCGTTGCTGCCGGAGGCGACTCCGACCATGCCGTTCAGCTTTCGAGAAAGAAGCGCACCGGACCGGAATTTGCTCAAACCCGCGCCGGCGTGAAGCAGCTCGGCTTCAGGGAGTGGACGGAAGTGACGGGAATCGTCGAGACGAAGCTCGCTCAGAAGGACGGGAAGGTTCGCCAGCTCCAGGCGTCGAGCGACGACGCGCAGCAGCGCTCCTCCGAGCCCCTCGAAAATGCGCCCGGAGATGCGGACGGCCCGACCCGGCTGAACTGAGGTTCGGACTTAAAGTGCGACCTGCGGACTGTTTCTCAGTGCGGGAAGTCTCCGGCAATCGTTTGAAGCCAGCAGGCGGCTGCAAGTCCTGCCGTTTCTGTTCTCAGCACGCGGGGCCCGAGGAGCATCGGCGTCCAGCCCGAAGCAGCAGCGAGTTCAATTTCCGCGCTGGTGAAGCCCCCTTCGGGGCCGACGGCGAATGCCGCCGAGCGGAGTCCCGGTCGAATGGCCTCCGGGATCCGGGGTTCCGCGCCCGGGGCGAGCATGAGGCGAATTTCGCCTTCTGCTTCGGCAAGCCCGCTTTTAAGCGTCGGCGCGGCCGAAATGCTCGGGACGACATTTCTCCCGCACTGCTCCGCCGCCGAGCGCGCAATGTCCGTGAGCCTTGAGAGGCGCTTTGCGAGCCGGTCTCCCGAGAGCTTTGTGACGGACCTTTCCGCCGGGACCAGAAGAATGGCGGAAATGCCGGTTTCGACGGCTTTTTCCACGATCCACTCCATTTTTTCCGGGGCAACGAGGCTCTGAACGAGGGTCATGAAGACCGGGGATTCGTTTGCCTTCTCTGTCACTGCATCAATTTCCACCCATGCGGCATCGGCCGAAAAGCCAATGGGCCCAGACCAGGCAAAGCCCGAGCCGTTGAAGACCTCGACCCGTTCGCCTGCGGCAAGCCGCAGCGCCCGGCCGGCATGGCGCGCGGCTTTGGCGGGAAGCGTGAAGGAGGAGCCTGTGGCGAAGGCATCGGTCGGAGCATCAACGAAAAAGCGCGGCAGAGACATGACGAACTGGGAGAAAACAGGATTCGGGAAAAAGGTCCCTGAATGTTAAAATATTAGATTCAGTGAGGGGCCTCCATTCCAATTGAGCGGCCCCTGTCATATTTTCTCTACTCACCGAGAACGACTTCACATGTCAAAGGTCTCTCCCCAGATGATGGCGAACGCGATCCGCGCGCTCGCCATGGATGCTGTTCAGAAAGCCAAGTCCGGCCACCCCGGCATGCCGATGGGCATGGCAGATATCGCCACGGCGCTCTGGTCGCGCCATCTGCGCTTCAATCCCGCTGATCCGAAGTGGCTCGGCCGCGACCGCTTCATTCTTTCGAACGGCCACGGCTCGATGCTGCAGTACGCGCTTCTGCATCTGACGGGCTATGACCTCTCGATGGACGACCTCAAGGCCTTCCGTCAGCTCGGCAGCAAAACCCCGGGCCATCCCGAGGTGCATGTGACTCCGGGCGTTGAAACGACGACGGGGCCGCTCGGCCAGGGCATCGCGAACGGCGTCGGCATGGCGCTCGCCGAAAAGCTCCTCGGCGCGGAATTCAACCGCGAGGGCTTCCCGGTCATCGACAACCGCACGTATGTGTTCCTGGGCGACGGCTGCCTCATGGAAGGCATCAGCCACGAAGTCTGCTCGCTTGCCGGTGTCTGGCACCTCAATAAGCTGATCGCGATCTACGACGACAACGGCATTTCGATCGACGGCGACGTCCGCGGCTGGTTCCAGGACGACACGAGAAAGCGCTTTGAAGCTTACGGCTGGAGGGTGATCGGGCCCGTCGACGGGCACGACATCGATGCCATGGACCGCGCGATCGCCGAAGCGAAGACCTCGGAAGACAAGCCCGTTCTCATCATCGCGAAGACGACGATCGGCAAGGGCTCCCCCAACCGTCAGGGCACGGCGAAGGTACATGGCGAAGCGCTGGGCGACGAGGAAATCGCCGCCACGAAGGCTGCGCTCGGCTGGAACTACGGTCCCTTTGAGATCCCCGAAGAGGTCTATGAGGCCTGGGATCACCGTGAAGCCGGAAAGGCCCTTGAAGCCGAGTGGGACAAGATGTACGCGGCCTATGAAAAGGCCTATCCGAAGGAAGCCGCGGAACTTGCGCGCCGGCTCGCAGGCGACCTCCCCGAAAACTGGGACGAGATCGTGATGGACGCCGTCTGCGCTGCCGAGGAAGCGCAGGAAACGGTGGCGACCCGCAAGGCGAGCCAGAAGGCGCTTAATGCCCTTGCTCCCGCACTCCCTGAACTCCTTGGCGGTTCGGCCGACCTTACGGGTTCGAACCTCACCAACTGGAAGGACGTGAAGAGCCTCAATACGGGCGACTTCCACGCCCGCCACATCAGCTACGGCGTGCGTGAATTCGGCATGTCGGCGATTCTGAACGGCATTGCGCTTTTCGGCGGCTTCATCCCCTACGGCGCAACCTTCCTCACCTTCTCCGACTATTCGAGAAATGCGCTTCGCATGTCGGCCCTCATGAATCTGCGCGCGATCAACGTCTTCACGCACGATTCGATCGGTCTCGGCGAAGACGGCCCGACGCATCAGTCGGTCGAGCACATTCCGTCCCTGCGCCTGATCCCGGGCATGGACGTCTGGCGTCCGGCCGACACCGTTGAAACGGTCGTTGCCTGGGCGAGCGCCATCGAGCGCCGCGACGGCGCTTCCTGCCTCATCTTCTCGCGCCAGAACCTTCCCTTTGTGGACCGCGACGAAGTGGATGCCGACGCGATTGCGATGGGCGGCTACGTGGCTGCGGAAGCGCCCCTCGGCAAGGGCGAGGCGCAGGTCATTCTCCTTGCAACGGGCTCTGAAGTGGGTCTTGCCATGGAAGCCCGCGCGAAGCTCGCGGCCCTCAACATCCAGGCCCGCGTGGTTTCGATGCCCTGCACGACGCGCTTTGACCGTCAGACGAAGGAATACCGCGAGTCGGTCCTTACGCCCGGCACGCCCGTCCTCGCGATGGAAGCGAGCCGCACGGATCTCTGGTGGAAGTACTTCACTGGCCGCGGCGACGTGCTCGGCGTCGATACCTTCGGCGAAAGCGCGCCCGCGAAGGATCTCTGGCAGAAGTTCGGCTTCACGGTCGAAAACGTGATTGCCAAGGTCGAAGGGCTCCTCAAGTAATTCAACCGTCACCACCACCATTAATTAGGAAACAGAAAACATGACAATTCGCGTCGCTATCAATGGCTTCGGCCGAATCGGCCGCAATGTTCTTCGCGCCCACTACGAGTACGGCAAGAAGCACGACATTGAAATCGTGGCCGTCAACTCCCCGGGTGACGTGACGGTGAATGCGCACCTCCTTCGTTACGACACCGTGCATGGTCCCTTCGGCTCCAAGGTTGAGGTCGACGGCAAGGACATGATCGTTGACGGCGATCGCATCCATGTCTTCGGCACGCGCAATCCGCGCGAGCTTCCATGGCAGGATCTCGGCATCGATCTCGTGATGGAATGCACGGGCGCCTTCAATTCGAAGGAGCTCTCGATGCCCCATATCGAACAGGGCGCGAAGAAGGTTCTTCTTTCCGCTCCGGGCAAGACCGCCGATGCGACGATCGTTTACGGCGTCAATGAGAAGACCCTCAAGGCGACCGACATCGTTGTTTCGAACGCCTCCTGCACGACCAACTGCCTCGCTCCCCTCGTGAAGCCCCTGCAGGAAAAGATCGGTCTCGAGCGCGGCCTCATGACGACCATTCATTCCTACACGAATGACCAGGTGCTCACCGACGTCTATCACAAGGATCTGCGCCGCGCCCGCGCTGCGACCCACTCCATGATCCCGACGAAGACGGGTGCCGCGAAGGCCGTGGGCCTTGTACTTCCGGAACTGAACGGCCTCCTCGACGGCTTTGCCGTCCGCGTGCCGACGATCAACGTGAGCTTCGTTGATCTTACGTTCCTCGCGAAGCGCGACACCACGATCGATGAAATCAATTCGATCCTGCGCGAAGCGAGCGAAGGCGAACTGAAGGGCATCCTCGGCTACAACGATCTGCCGCTCGTCTCCTGCGACTTCAACCACAATCCGCACAGCTCGATTTACGACTCGACCCTCACGAAGGTCTCGGGACGTCTCGTCAAGGTGATGGCCTGGTACGACAACGAGTGGGGCTTCTCCAACCGCATGCTTGATACCGCCTGCGCCATGATGGCTGCGAAGTAAGCGTGCAGTTCTTTTTCTGAAACATGAAAGCCGCATTTCATTCGTATTGAATACGGATGATGCGGCTTTTTCTACATTGTATTTTCCTTTCTGGAGCATCAGAATGCATGTGAATACTCTTGAAAATCTGGCAGATAAGGGACTTCTTGCCGGTAAGCGCGTTTTGATCCGCAGCGACCTCAACGTGCCCCGCAACGACGAAGGCGCGATCACGAACGACGCCCGCATTGAGGCGAGCCTCCCCGCGATCCGCATGGCGCTCGCAGCCGGCGCTGCCGTGATGGTGACGAGCCATCTCGGCCGCCCCAAGGAAGGTCAGCTTCTGCCGGCCGATTCTCTGCAGGTGGTTGCCGACCGCATCGGCGAGCTCCTCGGGCGCGAGGTGCCGCTCGTTAAGAACTGGGTGGACGGCGTTGATGTGAAGCCGGGCGACCTGGTGATTCTCGAAAACTGCCGCTGCAATGTGGGCGAAAAGAAGTGCGACGAAGCGCTCTCGAAGAAGTACGCGGCACTCTGCGACGTTTATGTGAACGACGCCTTCGGTACGGCGCACCGTGCGGAAGCGACCACGGTGGGCGTTGCCCGTTTTGCGCCGATTGCCTGCGCCGGTCCCCTGATGGCGAAGGAAATTGATGCGCTTACGAAGGCGCTCGAGGCCCCGAAGCGTCCGCTCGCTGCCATTGTCGCGGGTTCCAAGGTTTCGACAAAGCTCACGATTCTCTCGAACCTCGCGGAAAAGGTGGACCGCCTGATCGTGGGCGGCGGCATTCTCAATACGTTCCTTCTTGCGGAGGGGCATCCGATCGGGAAGTCTCTTGCGGAACCGGATCTCGTTGATGAATGCAGGAAGGTCCTCGCCATTCTGGAAAAGAAGGGCGCAGCCCTTCCGATGCCTGTCGACGTCGTCGCCGCCAAGGCCTTTGCGGCGGATGCGCCCAACCGCGTCTGCGGCGTTGATGAAGTCGAAGCCGACGAGATGATTCTCGACGTCGGCCCCGAAACGGCGAAGCACCTCGCGAAGGAACTCCGCTCGGCGGGCACGATCGTCTGGAACGGCCCGGTGGGCGTCTTCGAGATGGCTCCCTTCGCGAAGGGTACCGAGGCGCTTGCCTATGCGATTGCCGAAGCGACCGACCACGGCGCTTTCTCGATTGCGGGCGGCGGCGATACGGTTTCCGCGATCGACAAGTTCGGCGTTGAAGACCGCATTTCCTACATTTCCACGGGCGGCGGCGCTTTCCTTGAATTCCTTGAAGGAAAGCCGCTTCCGGCTGTTGCCGTGCTCGAAGAGCGCGCGGATAAGTAAATAAAGCCCAAACCGGAAAACGCGCCCGGATTTCGGACTGTCCTTTGTTTGAGGGGCAGCTGCCGGATGGGCGCGTTTTTTCTATGGCTCACACCAAGAGGAGACAATAAAAATGATCGATGTCAGGAAAGAGCTTCTTGAACGTTTTCTGCGTTATGCGGCTGTAACGAGCCAGAGCGACCCGAAGGCGAAGATTGTGCCGAGCACGCCGGGTCAGAAGACCCTAGCCGAACTTCTCGCGAAAGAGCTTGAAGGCCTCGGGTTGGTTGACATCGCCGTGTCGGAATATTCCGTCGTGACGGCGCATCTGCCGTCCAACCTCCCTGCCGGCAGCAAAGCGCCCAGGGTCGGCTGGTGCGCTCACCTCGATACGGTGGATGCGGGCCTCTCGCCTGAAGTGCATCCCCAGGTGATTCGCAACTATCAGGGCGGCGACATCTGCCTCAATAAGGAAAAGGATCTCTGGCTGCGCGTTTCCGAGCATCCTGAGGTCGAGCGCTATAAGGGCGACGACCTTGTCGTCTCGGACGGCACTTCGGTGCTCGGTGCCGACAATAAGTCCGCAATCGCCAACATCATGACGGCGCTCCACGTCATTCAGGAAGAAAAGCGCCCGCACGGCGACATCTGGGTGGCGTTCGTTCCGGACGAGGAAATCGGCCTTCTGGGTTCCAAGAAGATCGACTTCACGCAGTTCCCGGTCGACTTCGCTTACACGATCGACTCGTGCGAACTGGGCGAAATCGTCTGGCAGACCTTCAATGCCGGCAGCGCCAGGCTCGAGATTCAGGGCGTGACGGCGCACCCGATGTCCTCGAAGGGCGTCCTCGTCAACCCGATTCTCGCCGCGCACGACTTCATGAGCATGCTCGACCGCACTCAGACGCCGGACTGCACGGCAGGCACCGAGGGCTTCGTCTGGGTGAACGGCATTTCGGGCGGCCCCTCGCGCTGCTCGGTCTCGCTCAAGATCCGCGATCACAACCTCGAAGGCTACAAGGCCAAGAAGGCGCTCATTGCCGCTGCCGTCGAATACCTGAAGGTTCGCTATCCGCGCGCCAGGTTTGCGCTCTCTTTTGAAGACGTCTACGGCAACATCGCCGACGCGATCAAGCCTGAGAACAGCGCCTGCGTGGATCTCCTGCGCGAAGCGATGGCGATTGAAGGCGTGAAGCCCATCAATCTCGCCATGCGCGGCGGTACGGACGGTTCCTTCATCTCGACGCAGGGCATCCCGACCCCGAACTACTTCACCGGCGCGCACAACTTCCACAGTTCCTGTGAATTCATGCCGATGTCTTCATGGTTGAAGAGCCTTGGCGTGACGCTGCGCCTGGTGGCGCTCACGGCTGAAGCGAAGTAATTCCGAAAGCTTCGGGCGAAAAAAAAACGCGCGGGAGATTCTCCTGCGCGTTCTGCTCAAAAGTTCCGGCGGCGCTCTTCCTTGTGCGGAAAAGCGCCGTTTCTTTGGACGGGTTTTATTCCGCCCAGCCGTAGTGCTTGGCAAGCACTGACTGGGAGTCGACGGCCTTGCCGTTCTTCGGAACCGAGAGGCGCTTGTAGCTTCCGTCGCTCAGGAGCTCCCAGCTCTGCACGTTGTCGGCAAGCTGCAGATCAAGCGTCGCCTTGATGCGGTCGCGGATGTTCTTGTCGAGTACGGGAGTCAGCACCTCGATGCGGCCGTCAAGATTGCGGGGCATGAGGTCGGCCGAGCCGATCAGCATGAAGGGATTCCCGCCGTGACGGAAGTAGTAGGCGCGGGCGTGTTCGAGGAACCTTCCCACGATGCTCTTCACGGTGATGTTTTCGCTCACCCCCGGGATGCCGGGGCGCAGGCAGCAGATGCCGCGCACGATGATCGAAATCCGGACGCCTGCCTGGCTTGCAGCGTAAAGCGTGCGGATGATGGCGCGGTCGACGAGCTGATTGCACTTGAGGATGATTTCGCCCTTGCCCGACTTCTTGTGGCACTCGATTTCGCGCTCAATGTGGGCAATGATGGCGTTCCGGGTGCTGTGGGGCGAGACGACAAGCTCGCGGTACTTCGTCTGATCGGAATACCCCGTCATTACGTTGAAGAGGTCGGAGACGTCCGAGCAGATGTCGCGGTTGGCCGTGAAGAGCGCATAGTCGGTGTAGATCTTCGCCGTTCCCGGGTTGTAGTTGCCGGTCGAAATGTGGACGTACCGGCACATGCCTTCCGACTCGCGCCTGACGACGAGGCAGAGCTTCGCGTGGATCTTGAGGCCGGCAAAGCCATAGACGATGTTGACGCCCGCCTTTTCCATTTCCTCAGCCCAGTTGATGTTGCGCTCCTCGTCAAAGCGGGCTTTAAGCTCAACAACCGCCGTTACCTGCTTGCCGCGTCTTCTTGCGTCGATGAGGGCCGCGACGATGGGGCTGTTGCTGCCGCAGCGGTAGAGCGTCTGCTTGATGGCAACGACCTGCGGGTCGCTCGCCGCTTCGCGAATGAATTCAAGAACGCCGTTGAAGCTTTCGTACGGATGGTAGAGGAAGACGTCGTGGCTCTTGATGGTCGGGAAAACGTCGCCCTCAGCAATGAAGGCGGGTTCGAGCCCCTTATAGGGCGCGTCCTTCAGGTTCGGCCGATCAAGGCCGATCAGGGGCATGAATTCGCTCATGGCGAGCGGGCCCTTGATGCGGAAGACCTGGAAGGGCAGAAGATCGAGCTTTTCCGTAAGGAAGTTAGTGAGCGCCGGGTCCGAACCATGCTCCACTTCAAGGCGGATCACGTCGCCGAAGCGCCTTTGGTCGATGAAGTCCTTCACCGCTGCGAGCAGGTCGTCGGCTTCGTCTTCCTCAATCTCGAGGTCGGTATTGCGGGTGATGCGGAAGATGAAGGACTTCTTCACCTTGTGGCCGCTGAAGAGCTTGTCGAGGTGCTCGCGGATCAGGTCCTCAATCAGGATGATGTCGTCGTCGCGCCCGTTCGAATTGAAGCCGAGCTCCGCATAGGCGGATTCCTTCGTGCGGGGCACGAAGATGAAGCGCGGCATGTTGTTCGGGCACTTGAGACGCGCGTAGCGGACGTTCCCGTCCTCAGATTCGAGCTCGATCAGAATGTTGATCGAAATATTCGAGATGGTGGGGAACGGGTGTCCTGCGTCGATCGCCTGAGGCGTGAGGATCGGATAGATCTCGTTCAGGAAGTACCCCTCGAGGAAGTCCTTCTGCTTGACCGTCAGATCCTTGTAGCGGACGATGTTGATGCCCTTCTTCGCAAGTTCCGGGAGGAGCTTCTGCTTCCAGTGGTTCTGGGCGCGCGTGAGCATGCCGAGAACGCGGCGACGGATTTCGGCAAGCTGCTTCACGGGAGCGAGTCCGTCCGCAGAGGTCGACGGTGCGCCGATCTTGAACTGACGGATGATGTTTGCCACGCGAACCATGAAGAATTCATCAAGGTTGTTGTGGAAGATCGCGAGGAACTTGAGCTGCTCGAGGAGCGGCGTCTTCGGATCGCACGCTTCGTCAAGCACCTTGCGGTCGAATTCGATCCAGTTGAGTTCGCGATTGATGTAAAGAAGCGGGTCGTTGAGTTCCGGCACGCCCTCAACGGGCGGGAGCGGCGGCGGGACGTCGTCGCTCTGGGCCTGAGTCGTGCGGCGGGCCGCACGGCTCTTTGCGGGAGCGCGCTTTTTCTGAGCGGGAGCCTTCGCAGTCCCGGACGTTTTTTTGGTCGTCTGAGCCGCAGACGCGGCTTCGGGCGCAGGCGCTTCAGGGGCGGCCGCTTCCTTGGGGTTAACGGGCGTTTCCGAGGCCGTCTTCAGGTCGGCGGCAGCGGCTTCTTGATTTTGTTTTTCCGTCATCGGCATTCCGCAGAATAAGAGAAAATGATGTGATTTTCCTCTTATTCTAGGATCAAAAATATGACGGATTGATGACGATTATCCCTGAGGAAACGGCCTCAGAACTTTGCCGCCTTGGATTCCTGGAACTTCTGGAACCACTTCCAGGCAAAGCCCACGATGATGGGACCCGAGATGGCCGCGAGGATGCCGAGGAGCAGAATCTTCGAGAGATTCTGCTGAATGAAGGGTATGTTGCCGAAGAGGTAGCCCGCTCCGACAATGGAGACCGCCCAGAGGACGGCGCCCGCGCCGCTGAAGAGCTCGAAACGCAGCCCGTCCATGCGCGCCGCACCGGCGACGAGCGGCGCAAAAGCGCGGATGATGGGCACGAAGCGGGCGAAGAGAATGGTTTTGCCGCCGTGCGAGACGTAGAAGTCGTGCGCGTGCTGAAGCTTATTCGCATCGAGCCAGCGGATGTTGCCGTCGTAAATCTTGTTCCCGAGCCATTTGCCCGTCGCGTAGCCTACGGAATTGCCGAAAATCGCGCCGAGGATGACGGCAAGCATGATCATCCAGGGGCTTGCCGTACCGGCGGCTGCAACGGTGCCCGCGACGAAAAGGAGCGAATCGCCCGGCAGAAACGACATGACGACGCATCCTGTTTCCAGAAAGAAGATGATGAACATCGCGACATAGATGAGCGTGCCGTAGTTTGTCGCGAGCGACACGAGAAAATGGTCGGCATTGGTGAAAAGCTCAACAATCAGTCCGAAGATGTCCATGGCCGGAAACGCAAAAAATCTATGAAGGAAAAAGGCTGAAGCCCGAAGGCCTCCCGCCGGGCCCCCTATCATAACGGGATGACGCTTTAGAGCTCCTTAGCGCATGTCAGGATTTAATCCCGACATGTCAGAGTCGTAAAACTTTGCATTTGCTGCCTCTCAGAGCAGCGTACTTTTGGGTTCAACACATCCATGCCCCGCCGTTCCATTCAAGAACTTTCTTCCCAGCTCATCAGTCAGATCGCCGCAGGCGAGGTGATTGAGCGGCCGGCCTCCGTCGTCAAGGAACTCGTTGAAAATTCCGTTGATGCGGGTGCCGACCGCGTTGAAGTGCGCATTGAGGGCGGAGGACTGCAGCGCATACTGGTTTCCGACAACGGCTGCGGCATTCCGAAGGAGGAGCTTCCCCTCGCATTGAAGCGCCACGCCACGAGCAAGGTGAAGTCGCTCGAGGAGCTTGAGCATGTCGTGACGCTAGGCTTCCGCGGCGAAGCGCTCGCGTCGATCGATTCCGTGGCAGATCTGCGCATCCAGTCGAGAACGCCGGAGGAGAATCAGGCGTGGCAGATCCGTGAGGGAGCGATTGAGCCTGCACCCGGCATGGAGCCCGGCACGCGCATTGAGGTGAAGGATCTTTTCTACAAGACCCCTGCGCGGCGCAAGTTCATGAAATCGGAGAGCACGGAGAATGCCCATGTGGTGACGCAGCTCGAGCGCATTGCGCTCGCGAATCCTTCGGTTTCGCTCACGCTCTTCACGAACGGTCGTCAGACCATGCGTCTCGAGCGCGTGGATTCTCACGCCGAACGCATTGCGGATCTGATGCCGAAGGATTTCAGGGGCGCTTCCCGCGAAGTGGATGCGCAGTCAGGCAAATGGCGGCTTACCGGGCTGATCGGTCTTCCCACCATTTCGAGGACCCGCACGGAGGCGCAGTATTTTTTTGTGAACGGCCGCTTTATTCGCGACCGCGTGATGGCGCACGCCGTGCGCGCCGCGTACGAGGACGTGCTTCACGGACAGGCGCAGCCGATGTACTGCCTTTTCCTCGAGCTTCCTCCCGATGAGGTCGATGCGAATGTGCATCCGACAAAGACGGAAGTGCGCTTCAGGGAATCGGGTCGGGTGCATCAGTTCATTACTCAGGCCGTGAAGGCCGTCATTGCGCCGCCGCTCTCCTCCGATGAAGGGAGGCCTGCCTTTGCGGACAGCGCTTTTTCTGCAAAGTCCGGTGCCGTTCCGGAACGGCGCGAAAGCTCTATTTTCGGCGGGGGCGCAGGGGAAAAGCCTTCTCCCGCCCAGGTGCCGGCGCAGAAGCCTGCAGCTGCGTCGATGCCCTTTGCCTATCCGTCGGTGCAAAGGCCTTCTCCTCGGGCGGTGGATCGGGCGATGGCGCTTTTCGGCGCGAAAACGCCTCTGACGCCGGAAAAGGAAGCGGCTGAATCTGAACAAATTTCGCGTGAGGAAAGTACAAAGCGCGATGTGCCTGCCGTGCCGCCTTTCCCGTCCTTTGAGCCGGCCAAGGTTCAGGCGGCGCAGCCCGCGACCGCGAACATTTTCGAGGAAGCCGACGGCAGCGACGGCGCGCAGACGGACGGCGCGGGCGAGCTTGGGCACGCCGTGGCGCAGATTGGCGGCGTCTATATCCTTGGGGAAAACGCGAGAGGCCTCGTCATCGTGGACATGCATGCAGCCGCGGAAAGAGTGCTATACGAGCGCCTCAAAAAAGCGATGGATGAAAGCCGCATGGCGGTGCAGCCCCTGCTTATTCCACTCGTCGTTCGCGTGACGCCGCTGCAGTATGCGGCTTTTGAGGAGCATGTCGGGGAGCTAGGGAAATTAGGCCTGGATGCCACCGGGGCTGATCAGCAGGCAGTGGTGCTGAGAAGCATCCCTGCCATGCTCTCGGACACGCCCGTGCCGGAGTTGGAGGCGCTTCTGCGGGAGGTGCTCGACGACCTCCATCAGTACGATCAGTCGGAAGCGATTGAAGTGCTCCGCAACCGGATCCTCTCGACAATGGCCTGCCACAGCGCCTTCCGAGCGAATAGAAAGCTCTCCATCCCTGAAATGAATCAGCTTTTGCGGGATATGGAAAACACAGAGCGGGCGGATCAGTGCAACCACGGCCGCCCCACCTGGACTGCGCTCTCCATGGAAGAGCTCGATCGACTTTTCATGAGGGGACGCTGATGACGGAAAAACCGATTGCCCTGCTGCTTCTCGGACCCACGGCGTCCGGGAAATCTGCGCTGTCGCTGAAGCTCGCGGAAAAGTACCCCGTGGAAATCATTTCGATTGATTCTGCCCTGGTCTACCGAGGCATGGATATCGGTAGCGCCAAGCCGACCGAAGAGGAGCTCCGGGCAGCACCCCACCATCTCATCAATATCCGTGAGATCAACGAACCCTACAGCGCCGCGGACTTCGTGACGGACTGCACGCTGCTCGTGCACGAAATCAGAGGGAGAGGCCGGATTCCGCTCATTGTGGGCGGAACCATGCTCTACGCGAAGGCCCTTCGAGAAGGGATAGACGAAATGCCGAAGACCTCTCCGGAGGTCCGGGCAGGGGTCTCTGAGGAAGCAGAGAAGCTCGGCTGGCCTGCCATGCATGAAATTCTTCAAGCCTGCGATCCGGAGACGGCGGCGCGACTCGCGCCCAATGACAAGCAGCGGATCGGCAGGGCGCTCGAGGTCTACCGCATGACGGGAAAGCCCCTCTCGAGCTTTCATCGACGGGAAGCCCGACCGGCATTTCCCATGGCAACCGTTGCTTTGGTGCCTGAGGACCGCAAGCGTCTTCATGAGCTGATTGAAAAGCGCTTTGATGCCATGCTCGCTGCTGGATTCCTTGATGAAGTGAAGGGTCTGATGGCGAGACCCGATTTCGATCCCGACAGTCCGGCCATGCGTGCTGTCGGGTACCGTCAGGCGATTGAATATCTCGAAGGCAGGCGCACGTACGATGAATTCAGGCTTGCCGGCATCGCCGCAACGCGTCAGCTCGCGAAGCGCCAGCTGACGTGGCTCCGCTCAATGGAGAATGTCACCCGGATCGATCCCTTCGAGCCTTCGTCAGCCAGGAAGATCCTGACGGTTATGGAAGAGTTGGCGGCGGGTTGAAAACAAAAAAAGCCTCCCGGGAAAGGGAGGCTTTTTGACGATCTGAACTTCGGCTTACTTCACGATGCAGGGGGCTTCGCCCTCAGGCAGCGTTTCGATCGTGCCGATGCGGAAGACCTTTTCGCCTTCAGCTTCAAAGGCCTTCATCGCGCGGTCGGCATCCTCGGCCGAAACAATGACGACCATGCCGATGCCGTTATTGAAGACGCGGTACATCTCGTGACGGTCAATGTTGCCCTTTTCCTCGAGCCACTCAAAGATGGCCGGACGCGTCCAGGACTTGCCGTCGATGCGGCACTGGGTGCCTTCGGGCAGAACGCGGGGCACATTTTCGATGAGGCCGCCGCCCGTGATGTGGGCCATGCCCTTGATCTTCACCTGCTTCATGACGTTGAGAACCTGCTTCACGTAGATGCGGGTCGGAGCCATGGCGCGGTCGGCGAGCGTAGCGCCGTCAAAGGGCATGTCCCAGTCGGCCTTGGCGACTTCAACCACCTTGCGAAGGAGCGAGAAGCCGTTCGAGTGCGGGCCGCTCGAGGCGAGGCCGAGGACGACGTCGCCCGGGCGGATCGTCGTGCCGTCAATGATTTCGTCTTTTTCGACAACGCCGACGGCGAAGCCGGCGAGGTCGTATTCGCCTTCCGGGTACATGCCGGGCATTTCAGCGGTTTCGCCGCCGATCAAGGCGCAGCCGGCGAGTTCGCAGCCCTTGGCGACACCCTTCACGACGCGCTCGGCGATATCCACATCGAGCTTGCCGCAGGCGTAGTAGTCGAGGAAGAAGAGGCTCTTGGCGCCCTGAACGAGGATGTCGTTCACGCTCATCGCCACGAGGTCCTGGCCGACCGTGTCGTGACGGCCGAGCTGGAAGGCGAGCATCAGCTTGGTGCCCACGCCGTCCGTGCCGGTAACGAGCACGGGGTTGCGGTATTCGCGGCTCACCTCAAAGAGAGCGCCGAAGCCGCCGATGGAGCCGAGCACGCCGGGAATCAGGGTGCGCTTGGCAGCGGGCTTGATGCGTTCGACAAGTTCATCGCCGTTGTCAATGGAAACGCCGGCGGCGGCATAGGAAAGCTGGCTCATGGAATCACTCAGTCAAGAGAGAATGGCGATCTTTCTCTGCGGCAAAAGTTCCGTTTCTGCAGAGTTTTTCCGAAGAGAAGATCATCAGGGAAAAAAGAGTTGCGAAAGTATAAGTCAGGCGCCTCCTGAAGGCAGGGAAAAGAGGCAGTTTGGACGCGTATCGGATGCATCGCGGAAGGCCGTGGGGAACGGTCAAAAGAAGTACACTCTCGAGACGCCGGAATTGCTGCTTTGAAGGGTTCCTTCTGGTGCTTATTCCGCATCCCGCTTCATTCGTTTCCTTTCGTTGTTCTCTTCCTCCCAGTGGAATCTTCAAGCCTGCCGCCGGATCAATATCTTCTTGACCTTCCTGAACTTCAGGGAAGGGATCGGCCGACTTTCGCAAATTTCATACCCGGCGAGAATACTGAAGTGCTCGCAGTGCTCTGCAGCATGGCCGCCGGGAGAGGACCGAAAATTCTCTATATTTACGGTCCCCGGGGGGCTGGACTCACGCATCTTCTCGAAGCTTTTCTGCCGGGCTCCACGGAGTCGGATTTCCGCGTGCCGCTTTATCAGCCGGACGTGAAGAAATATGCGGTCGACGACATTGAAACGCTCGATGAAGGCTATTCCCGGGAGCTTCTGCAGCTGCAGAATGCGGTCTATGCCGATCCGGATGCAAGACTCGTCTGCGCCGGGCGCTTCCCGCCCAAGGAGCTTCCTTTGCCTGAGGGCGTGAAGAACCGGCTTCTCGGCGGCCCCTGCTACTTTGTTGCTCCGCTCAACGAAGAGGATCGCTTCAGGGAGCTTTCCCGGCAGGCCGCTCTGCGCGGCATTCTTCTCACACCCGATATGACGCAGTGGATGTCGCGTCATCTGCCGCGCGACATGCGGTCGCTTACGCGCATCATGGACGTCGCTAATCAGATTGCGCTTCATTCGAAGCGCCGGGTTACGCTCCAGATCATCCGCGAGGCCGTGAAGGTGTCCGGCGTTGAAGAAAAAGATCCTGAACTCTGAATAATCCCACCCCCATGAAGCTTGCCGTATTTGATCTTGACCACACGCTCCTGCCGATTGACTCCGGAGATGCCTGGTCATACTGGCTTGTGGAGAAGGCCGGACTCGACCGAGAAGCGCTCGAAAAGCGCATTGAGGGCTACAGCGAAAGCTATCGTCAGGGCAATTTTGTGCCGCTCGACTTCATTCATTTTCAGTTTTCGCTCCTCGCTGCAGAGAAGCGAAGCGACCTTGATGCCTGGCGAGCGGAATTTATTGACCGGATTATTCGTCCGGCGGTTCGCCCGGAAGCGCTCGCGCTCCTCATGGAGCGCCGCCGTGCCGGCTATGAGCTCCTTCTGGCGACCGGCACGCACCGCTTTGTGACGGAGCCGATTGCAGAGCTTTTCGGCATCCGGTGGCTCGCGGCGGCGACGCCTGAGGAACGCCCTGACGGATCTTTTACCGGTGAGATCGTGGGTTCGGACTCCTATGGCGAAGGGAAGCTCCTTCTCGTCAGGGAGTGGATTGAAAAACTTGAGTCCATCTATGGGAAGACCACTGCTTTGGAAGCCTGGTCCGATTCCATAAACGATCTTCCGCTTTTAAAATTTGCGGCGGGCTTTGAACCTGCCGGAAGAGCTGTTGCCGCCAACGCTGACCCCATGCTTTTAGAAGTTGCGCGCAGGCATGGCTGGGAGCAGGTGGAGCTCTTTGACAAGAAGAAGGAATAAAACCTCAATGTTTGACGCAATCGTAAGCCGCGTGAAGTCTTTTTTAGGCGCGGAAGAATCCCGGAAAACACTGGTGCGCGAGCCGCGCATCATCCCGAAATCCGAGCACGGCATTGATCCGGAGCTTGTTTCCTGGCAGGCGAAGCGCTGCTGCGAAGCGCTGCAGCGCCGCGGGTACCGCGCGTACATTGTGGGCGGCGCAGTGCGCGATCTGCTCCTCGGCGTGACGCCGAAGGACTTTGACGTGGCGACCGACGCGACGCCAGAGGAAGTAAAGCGCAGCCAGCGCCGAGCCATCATCATCGGACGGCGATTCCGCCTCGTGCACGTGATCTTCGGACAGGAAATCATCGAGTGCTCGACCTTCCGGGCGCTCGAGGGTGCGGGCGTGAGAAAGGACGGCAGCGGCCGCGTGATTTCCGACAACGTCTTCGGCGAAATGTGGGAGGACGCGGCCCGCCGCGACTTCACCATCAATGCCATGTATTACGATCCGGCAACGGAAGAGGTCTACGACTATCACCATGGCTTTGAGGATATTGCCAAACGCCGCCTCAGAATGATCGGCGAGCCCGCGGAACGCTACCGCGAGGATCCGGTTCGCATGCTTAGGGCCGTGCGCATTTCCGCGAAGCTCGGGTTCCAGATTGAGCCCGCAACGGAACGGCCGATTTCGCGCATGGCGAAGCTTCTCAAAAACGTGCCGACGGCGCGTCTGGTCGACGAGGTACTGAAGCTCCTTACCTGCGGCCATGCCGTGGAGTGCGTGAAGCGGCTGCGTGAGGACGGCCTCTCGGCGGCGCTTCTCCCGGTGCTCGACCACCTGCTTTCTTCGCCCGAAGGCGAGGAATTCCTGATGCTTGCCCTAAAGCGCACGGATGAGCGGCTGGCGATCGGCAAAAAGATTTCTCCTTTCTTCCTTTTCGGCACGCTCCTCTGGCCTCAGGTGAAGCGCCGCTGGCAGTACAACGAGGAAACGAGAGGGCTCTCGCGCATTGCTGCGCTCCATGAGGCTGCGGTCGAGGTGCTCGAGACCGAATGCCACACCATTTCGATTCAGAGGCGCTTCCAGGCGGACATGCACGACCTCTGGCTCATGCAGGGGCGTCTCGAGCGCCGTACCGGAAAGACGCCCTATTCGGTGGTGCAGCATCCGCGCTACCGGGCCGGCTACGACTTCCTGCTCCTGCGCAGTCAGGTGGGCGAGGTGCCCGAATCTCTTCCCGAGTGGTGGGATGCATTTGCCAATGCCGACGATGATGCGCGCATTGCCATGATTCGCGAGGCGCAGGCCGAGGCGAGACAGACGGCTGATCAGGCGCGCAGGGGCCGTGGAGCTGAGGGTTCCGACGCTTCGCAGCCTTCCGGAGAACGGCGCCGCCGTTCCCGCCGTCGTCCGCGCCGCCGCCCGGCGAGGGAAGGAGAGGCGTAATGGCCCGGGTCTGGCTGAGTCTCGGGGCAAACCTTGGGGAGCCGAGAGCTGCGCTTGAAGCGGCAATCAGGGAAATCAAGGCGATACCCGGAGTCAGTAAGTTTCGCAGCAGCAGCTTCTACCGGACGTCTCCGGTGGACTCCTTCGGTCCGGAATATGTGAATGCTGCGGCGGCCCTTGAATGGGAAGGATCTCCGCTCAGTTTTCTTCATCTCCTGCAGAAAATCGAGCTTGCGCACGGGCGCGTACGCCCGGCGGGCGTACACAATGCGCCGAGAACGCTCGACATCGACATTCTTGCAGTTGAGAACGTGAGGAGCGGTACGCCGGAGCTCCTGCTGCCGCACCCCCGCATGAATGAGCGGCTTTTTGTGCTGGTGCCTTTGGAGGAGCTGGAGCCCGGGTGGACAGCGCCCGACGGCACGAGCATTCAAAAACTCATCGATCGCGTTAAAAAGATCGATCCGGAACAGCAGATAACGAAACTTTCCGACTAAAGATGTGGCATACTCTGCCGGCTCCCCGGATGGCGGAATGGTAGACGCAGCGGATTCAAAATCCGCCGGGTAAAACCGTGAGAGTTCGAGTCTCTCTCTGGGGACCAGATTTTCAGAATCCTGCATTGCGTTTGCAATGCGGGATTTTTTACGGCCGTTCAATTGTGAAGTCTTGGAAAATCACGCCATTAGGTTCGGGCGGGCTGCTCCTGATAGAACCTCCCGTCTATCAGGACGAGCGAGGCGAATTCTTTGAATCCTGGAATGAACGGGTGTTTGCCGGACTCGGCATTCCGGTCAGATTTGTTCAGGACAACCAGAGTCTGAGTCTTCGCCGCGGAACGCTTCGCGGCATTCATTTTCAGACGGGCGAATTTGCTCAGGCAAAGCTCATCCGCTGTACGAGCGGCGCGATTCAGGATGCGGCGGTGGACCTGAGAAAGACTAGTCCCGATTATCTGCGCGTCTTTACCGTTGATTTGTCTGCAGAGAACGCGCGCATGCTCTTCATTCCGCGCGGGTTCGGGCATGGCTTCCTTACGCTCGCGGATCAGACGATCGTCCAGTACAAGGCGGATGCATTCTATGAGCCGGGATCGGAAGGAAGCATCCGGTGGGATGATCCGACCCTCGGCATCAACTGGAAATTGCCTCAGGGCATGACGCCCATCCTCTCGCAAAAGGATGCCGCGGCACCTTATCTCCGCGGCTGAAATAAAAATCCCGCCTGAAGCTTTTGAAGCCGGCTCCAGGCGGAACTGCAAAGCGTCAAAAGACGGGAAGCGTTCTGATCAGCTTGCCGCGCGTTCGGCAATGTTTCTGAGGAATGCCGCGAGATCGTGCATTTCCTCCTGACAGAGCTCATGATCCATCGGGTAGGTGCGTGCAATCATTGCCGGATCGACCTGAGAAATCACTTCCGCGCTGCGGGCTGCCATGACGGGAGGCACGACCGAGTCGAATTCGCCGTGCGCCATGAAGATCGGGGTACGGCGTCCGCCAGGGGTCGCTTCCGAAAAGAGACGCCCGGCAAGCGGGAGGTATCCGGAAAGCGCGGCAACGCCGCCGATGGGGCGCTCCATCCTCAGTCCGGCAAAGAGCGAAATTGCCGCACCCTGCGAGAAGCCGCCGAGAACAATGCGGCTTCTGGGAACGCCCTGGGCTTCAATTTCATCAATCAGCTGAGCGACGCGCTTTGCGCTCTCGCGAATGCCGCGGGCGTCCTCATTCTCATCAATGCTGCGTCCCGGGACGTCATACCATGCGCGAAGCGGATAGCCCGGATGCATGGACATTTCGCGCATCGGCGCGTTGGGGAGAATAAAGCGGCAGACGGGACCGTCGAATCCCAGAATCTCATCCGGGAAAGGCGCAAAGTCCGTGTTGTCGACGCCCATGCCGTGAAGCCATATGACCGCAAGTTCCGGGTCGCCGCCCGTGCGCGGACGCACGACAAGCAGATCCCTCGCGTCGAAGGCGGACTCTGCCGGAGGAGCTGCCTGGTCCTGCCTCTCCGCTGAACGGGGCGCGGCGTCAGAAGCCGCCGCTTTCGGAGGCTCCTCATGCGGGACTGGCTTCTTTTCGACCGCAGGCTGCGCGGGAGGCACGGCGGCTTCCAGAGGCTTCTCGACATGCTTTCTCGCGCTCTTGGGACGGAAAGCTCTGACGACCTCTTCATTTGTTTCAATGTAGGGGCCGCCGATCAGATCGATGCAGTAGGGAACGGCCGCAAAAATGCCGTTGACGGAAGTGTTGCCGTCCTTGTCCTTCAGGCCTTCGAGCGTTTCCGCAATGGCTTTGGGCTGTCCGGGGAGATTGAGAATCAGCGCGGCATGGTCCGGCGTTTCGCGCAGCACCCCGACCTGACGCGAAAGAATCGCGGTCGGAACAAAGTGTCCGGAAATGGCGCGCATCTGTTCGCCGAAGCCCGGCATCTCGCGCGTCGCAACCGCAAGCGTCGCCTCGGGCGTCACGTCGCGGCGGGCCGGACCGGTGCCGCCGGTCGTTAGGATCAGGTCGCAGCCGATGATGTCTACGAGTTCGCGAAGCGTTTTTTCAATATCAAAGCGTTCATCGGGAATGAGGCGCTTGTGAATTTTGAGGGGCGTCGTGATGGCTTTGCGGCACCAGGCTTCAAGCGTGGGGATGCCTTTATCTTCATATTCGCCGCGGCTCGCCCGGTCGGAGATCGAAACAAGCCCGAGGATGAGTTCATTATCAGCGCTGCGCGGAGGCTTCATGGCAATTCTCGGAGAAAAAATCAGGAATTGGGCGTTTCGGCTTTTTCAAAAGCCTCTTCTTCCTTCGCCATCAAATCGAGGGGTTCGTCAAGATAGTCGTGAAGGAGCCGATAGAGTTCCCGGGCGCTCTTCGGGGGCTTCGCCTGATCGCGTTCGCGGCGCGCAAAGCGCACGAGCTCGCGCAGACGACGGATGTCGATGTCGCTGTGTTCGTCGATGAAGGAGCGCACCACGTCGTCGGATTCGATCATGCGGTCGCGAAGCGTCTCGCAGCGATGAAGGAGTGCAACGGCGGCGCGGGACTCGCCCGTTGCGCGGGCGATCGCCTCGCGCACGGCATCCGGATCCATGTCGCGCATCTTTTTTCCGATCAGCTGAAGCTGCCGGCGCTGCGCGCCGAAGCTCTTCATGCGGCGGAATTCAATGATTTCAACGAGCACGTCTTCGGGAAGCCCGATTTTGGCGAGCGTTTCGTCGCCCATGCGGGTCATGTCGCGGCCGAGAGACTGCAGATCAAGCTGCACGCGCTTCAGGTGCGACTTGGAGGGGCCGCGGAATTCTTCTTCTTCGTCTATTTCGTTAGGGCGCATAGGGTCCTCACATTCGATGGACGCCAATGATAGCGGCTCTAGTCCATGATTTTTAGTTAGAATGCGGCTCCTTTTCCATTCATTACTGGCCGGTCAAGCCATGACTGAACAACATCTTTCTGATTTCGACTTCGAGCTCCCGCCGGAGCTTATCGCGCAGTACCCTCTCGCAGACCGTTCTTCCTCGCGTCTTCTTCACATCACGGAAGACGCGATTGAGGACAAGACCTTCCGCGACATCGAAGGGTTTCTTCGCCCGGGCGACCTTCTCATCGCCAACGATACAAGGGTCATCAAGGCCCGTCTTCTCGGCCGCAAGGAAACCGGAGGCGCCGTTGAAGCGCTGATTGAGCGCGTTACCGGACCGGATACGGCCATTTCCATGCTTCGCGCAAGCAAGAGCCCTAAGCCCGGAACCAAGATCTATTTCCGCGCCCAGACGGAAGAAGCAGCGGGCAGGGAAGCCGAGGCTGAGGTTCTCGGCCGCGAAGGCGAATTCTATTCGCTGCGCTTCGAGGGGCCCGTGCTTGATATTCTCGAGGAATTCGGCCGCGTGCCGCTTCCCCCCTATATTGAACACGCCCCCGAAAAGAGCGATGAAAGCCGCTACCAGACGGTCTATGCGCATCATCCGGGTGCGGTTGCCGCGCCTACGGCAGGGCTTCACTTTACTGAAGACCTTCTCACCAGGATCCGCAATAAGGGCGTCGATATCGAATATGTGACGCTTCACGTGGGTGCCGGCACCTTCCAGCCCGTGCGCGTTGAAAACCTCTCCGAACATCACATGCATTCGGAATGGTTCTCCATGCCTGAGGATGTGGCCGCGAAAATCAATGCGGCAAAGGCCGAAGGCCGCCGCGTGATTGCCGTCGGAACGACGTCGCTGCGCACCCTTGAGAGTGCGGCGGACCGTCCGGGGCACGTTGAAGCCGGCGCGCGCGATACGACGCTCTTCATCATGCCGGGCTACAAATTCCGCATTGTGGATGCGCTCATCACGAACTTCCATCTGCCGAAGTCGACGCTCGTCATGCTCGTTTCCGCGCTGGTGGGCCGCGAACGCATTCTCGAAGCCTATGCGCATGCTGTGAAGGAGAAGTACCGCTTCTTCAGCTACGGCGACGCCTGCTTCATTGAAAAGGCGAAGAACGCCTGACCGTCCGCGACTATTCAAGAGGATTTTTTTCACTCATGGCATTCAGCTTCAAAGTCAAGGCGACCTGCGGGAAGGCCCGCCGGGGTACGCTGACGCTCAATCACGGCACAGTCGAAACGCCCATGTTCATGCCTGTTGGCACATACGGCGCGGTGAAGTCCATGGCTCCTTATGAATTGAAGGAAGTGGGCTCCCAGACGATTCTCGGCAATACCTTTCACCTGTGGCTTCGTCCCGGCCTCGAAGTGATCCGCACGCACGGGGGGCTTCACGGCTTCATGCAGTGGGATCAGCCCATTCTCACGGACTCGGGCGGCTTCCAGGTCTTCAGCCTCGGGGAGCTTCGCAAGATCACCGAAGAAGGCGTGAAGTTCTCGAGCCCCATCAACGGCGACAAGCTCTTCCTGTCGCCTGAGATCTCGATGCAGATTCAGCACACGCTCAATTCCGACATCGTGATGCAGCTCGACGAATGCACGCCTTACAAGATCGGCGACCGTCCGGCTACGGAAGCGGAGGCGGGAGCCTCGATGCGCATGAGCCTCCGGTGGGCAAAGCGCTCGAAGGACGAGTTTGACCGCCTTGAAAACCCCAATGCGCTTTTCGGCATCGTGCAGGGCGGGATGTTCTCGCACCTGCGCGAGGAGTCGCTCGAGGGCCTCAAGAAGATCGGCTTTCACGGGTATGCGCTCGGCGGACTCTCTGTCGGTGAACCCAAGGAAGAGATGCTTCGCGTGCTCGACGAAATCGCGTGGAAGCTCCCTGAGGATCATCCCCGCTATCTGATGGGCGTCGGGACGCCTGAGGATCTGGTGGACGGAGTCTCAAGCGGCATTGACATGTTCGACTGCGTGATGCCGACGAGAAACGCCCGCAACGGGTGGCTCTTCACGCGCTTCGGCGACATCAAGCTCAAGAACAGCCGCTACCGCAACGATCTGAGGCCGCTTGACCCGACCTGCACCTGCTACACGTGCCGCAACTTCAGCCGTTCGTACCTCCATCACCTCCACAAGGTGGGCGAGATGCTCGGCGCCCGGCTCAACACGATTCACAATCTTCACTACTACCTCACGCTCGCTGCGGAAATGCGCGCTGCGCTCGAGGAAGGACGCTTTGAAGAGTGGAAGAAAACCTTCCATGAGGATCGCGCCCGCGGCATTGAATAACGGAGCGTCCTTCAGGAATCAAAACTGAGAGAATCAGGCTCTTATTTGGGGCCGGCGTTAAGCAATGCTCCGGCCCATGCTCTTTATAATCTGCAGACTTCCCCCTTTGTGGGGGCTGAATTTTCCGCAAAAGACCGTTCAGGATTTTTGCTTTCTCTTTTGGAGTGCACATGCTTTTTGTAAGCGATGCCATGGCGGCGGGTGAAGCCGCTGCTGCCGGCGGTATGGAAGGTTTCCTCGTCCAGGTCGTCCCGCTTATCGTCATCTTCGCCGTTTTCTGGTTCTTCCTCATTCGCCCGCAGCAGAAGCGCCAGAAGGAGCACGCCAAGATGTGCGAAGGCCTCACGAAGGGCGATGAGGTCATGACCATGGGCGGCATCTCCGGCCGCATCGAAGGCGTCGACGATCAGTCGATCAGCCTGCAGGTCGCTGCCGTCGACGGCAAGCCCGTCGTCATCCGCATGCAGCGCGCTGCGGTGCAGATGGTTCTCCCCAAGGGATCCATCAAGTTCTGATTGAGCGATTCACCCGGATCAGGAGGCTCGGCGCGCACGCTGCCGGGCCTCTTCTTCCGGAAGCGCCACAAGCGAACGCGCACGGATCTCTAAGTCCGGGCGAAGGGCTTCGAAAGACATGATGTCCGTCTTTCGAAGCCTTTCTCTCAATCAATAGGGATGACGGTGCGGCTCCGGAACTCCGGAGTTTTTTGGTAAGAACGGAGAAGAGCGAATGAATCGCTATCCTCTTTGGAAATACATACTGATCGGCATCGTGCTCGTCATCGGGCTCGTTTATACGCTGCCGAATTTCTACGGCGAATCGCCTGCCGTGCAGGTAACGTCCGGCAAGGCTACGGTCAAGGTGACCGAGCAGACGCTCGCACAGGTGGAAAGCGCGTTGAATGCCGCCAACCTGAAGCCCAACGGCGTCTTCTTTGAACAGGGCGCGCAGCAGAACACCATCCGCGTGCGCTTCGACCCGACCCAGACGGAAGAGCAGCTGAAGGCCCGCGAAGCGATCGATCACGCGCTCAACAGCGATCCGAAGGACCCGACCCACATCGTGGCGCTCAACCTGGTCCCCAATACGCCGCAGTGGCTGCTTTCGATCAACGCGCTCCCGATGTACCTGGGCCTTGACCTTCGCGGCGGCGTGCACTTCCTCCTGCAGGTGGACATGCGCGCGGCCATCACGAAGCGCGCCGAGGCGATTGCCGCCGACCTGCGCACGCAGCTTCGCGACAAGCGCATCCGCCATACGGGCATCAACCGCGTCGGCAACGATGTTGAAATCAGCTTCGGCACCGCAGAGGAACGCGAACGCGCGAACGACCTCCTGAGAAATACTCAGCCTGATCTCGTTCTCACCCTTCCGGAAGCCACGAAGGCTCCCTTCATCATTCACGCCGCGCTTTCGCAGCGTGCAGTTCAGAACGTTCAGAACTACGCTCTGAAGCAGAATATTTCGACCCTTCACAACCGAATCAATGAACTCGGCGTTGCGGAACCCGTGATCGCCCAGCAGGGTGCGGACCGCATCGTCGTCCAGCTTCCGGGCGTTCAGGATACGGCCAAGGCCAAGGACATTCTCGGTCGTACGGCAACGCTCGAAGTCCGTCTGGTTGACGATTCTCCTGAAGCCCTCGCTCAGCTCGCTCAGGGGAATGTCCCCTTCGGCGACGAACGCTTCACGGATCGCGACGGTCGTCCGATTCTCGTCAAGCGCCGCGTGATCCTTACCGGCGAAAACCTCAACGACGCTCAGCCTGGGTTTGACAGCCAGACGCAGGAACCGACCGTCAACCTTGAGCTCGACAACCGCGGCGCGCGCATTTTCCAGGAAGTTACCCGCGAAAACGTCGGCCGCCGCATGGCGATCCTGATCTTTGAAAAAGGCAAGGGCGAAGTGGTGACGGCTCCGGTGATCCGTCAGGAGATCGGCGGCGGCCGCGTGCAGATTTCGGGTCAGATGACCACGATTGAAGCTACCGATACAGCGCTCGTGCTCCGTGCGGGTTCGCTTGCTGCTCCGATGGAAATCGTTGAGGAACGCCTGATCGGCCCGAGCCTCGGCGAAGCCAACATTGAGGCGGGCTTCCGCTCGACCCTTTACGGCTTTGTGGTGATCGCGCTCTTTATGGCGGTCTACTACCAGGTCTTCGGCATCGTGAGCGCGATCTCGCTCATCTGCAACGTCATGATGCTGATCGCGATCCTTTCGCTTCTCCAGGCAACGCTGACGCTGCCGGGCATCGCGGCTATTGCGCTTACGCTCGGCATGGCAGTCGACTCGAACGTGCTCATTAACGAGCGCGTTCGTGAGGAACTGCGCATCGGCCGACCTCCGCAGACAGCCATCAGCGAAGGCTACGATCGTGCGCTCAATACGATTCTCGACTCGAACATCACGTCGCTGATTGCTGGTCTTGCACTTCTTATTTTCGGTTCCGGTCCGGTCCGCGGCTTCGCCGTGGTGCACTGCCTCGGCATCGGCACCTCCATCTTCACCTCCGTCATTGTTTCGCGCGCGCTGATCAACCTGATCTACGGCCGCAAGAAGAAGCTGACGGCCGTTCATATCGGTCAGATCTGGCGTCCGGATCCCGATAAGGCGAATGCGAAGTAATCGAGGGAGAGGAAAGAAAAATGGAATTTTTCCGCATTCATCGCACGATTCCGTTCATGCGCTATCGCCATATCCTGAACGGAATTTCCCTTGTGAGCTTCCTGGTTGCCGTGTACTGGCTCTTTGCCCATGGACTGGCCTTCTCAATTGAGTTCACGGGCGGCACGCAGCTTGAGGTGAATTATCCTGAAGCGGCCAATACGGAGCAGATCCGTACGGATCTTGCCCAGGTCTCCAATGAGGTGCTCGTTCAGACCTTCGGTACGGCGCGCGACGTCGTGATCCGCGTTCCGACCAAGGAAGGACAGACGTCCGGCCAGGTTGCCGCTGAAGTCATGAAGGTGCTTTCGGCGAAGACTCCCGGCGTGCAGCTCAAGAGTACGGAGTTCGTCGGCCCTCAGGTGGGCGATGAGCTCGCCCGCGACGGCGGCACGGCGCTTGCGCTCGTGGTCTTCGGCATCATGGTCTACCTGGCCTTCCGATTCGAATGGAAGTTCTCGGTGGCCGCCATCATCGCCAACCTCCACGACGTGGTGATCGTGGTCGGCATCTTCTCCGTAATGCACTGGGAATTCACGCTTCCGGTGCTCGCGGCGGTGCTTGCCGTTCTCGGCTATTCCGTCAACGAGTCCGTGATTATTTTCGACCGCGTGCGCGAACACTTCCGTACGATGCGCCGCGCCGACACCATGGAGGTGATCAACTCCGCCATTACGGCGACGATCTCCCGTACGGTGATCACGCATACGTCGACGCTCTGCATGACGCTCTCGATGTTCTTCTTCGGCGGCCCGGCGCTCCACTACTTCTCGCTCGCGCTTACGATCGGCATTCTGCTCGGCGTCTATTCGTCGGTGTTCGTTGCCGCTGCGATCGCGCTCTATCTTGGCGTCAAGCGTGAAGACCTCGTGAAGCCGAGAAAGAAGGAAGAGATTGAAGAGATGGTCCCGTAAATAAAACGGATCTATTACCTTCCGTGCTTCGAAAGGCCCTGCAGTTTTTCTGTAGGGCTTTTCTTTTGCGCTTGAGTGTTCCTTTATGGAAGCTGGGTGTTCATCTCGATGGTGGTGGAATTAATTCCGAAAGATGTTTGTGGATGAGTCAGATTGATTTTGGGAAGGAATCTTTCCCAATGGCGAAGAATTTTCATCCTGGCGAAATGGGGGAAGTAGTGACAGATTGGAATGAGATCTGTCGTTCCAAATCCATCGATCATAACGGCTCGATTAATTCCTGGTTGCTCTCTGCGAATCAGAATGTTATTTCCACTGAGGTCGGAAAGGGCAATTCCATATCTATCCCAAAATCTCGCACCGGCTGGCTGTATAACCAGCCGGTTCGTCATTTCTTGAGCGTCTCCACCAGGTGAGAACCTGACAGAAGATTGGCTACGTTTTCAGCCGAATCGAAAAGTCCGGGGAATCCCAAAGCCTCTGCCAGATCCCGATCTCGTTTGACAACATTCAGCAAGCGCGGTTTCCCGCTCTTGCCATACGCAAGCTTGATGCGGCGAAGATCCTTCAGCATTTCCTGAATCGTCCACAAGTTGTTGATTGCCGAGACGTGTTCCGGATTCCTGGCCAACTCGTTTGGAATAGTGCCGTTCATCTTGGTGCGCAGGTAGGTCAGGATGCTCAGGCCGACGAAGGTCGTCATAAGAAGACCGTCAAGAGCGGCGCTCGAATGAACGCGAGTGCTCGTGAGCAAATGCTGGAACATAAGCTTGAAAGCCACTTCCACTTCGTTTCGCTGGCGATACTTGGTAAGCGCATCCATCAGCGAGATGTCGACGTTTCCGACCAGACCAAAGTACCCTAGACCATAGCATTCATAACTCACCTTGGCTTCATCAAGAACCAAGTCTCCTTCAGAAGTTACGTCGAAGAATTCGAGATTCTTCCTGTCTGCCTGAGATAATGCGTTCTCCTTCTTTCGAGGCCATGCCTTTTTGAAGGCGTCAAGACGATCCAGGAGTTCATCCGTTTCAGTCATTTCCTTGTGCGGGCTTCTGAAGACATAGGAATGCACAGTCATTCGATGACCGTCACTGGCAATGACCGTCTCGCTTTTAACGCCATAACATCGTTGCTGTCTCAAGTAGCTTTGTTGATCGTAAAAATCGCTGTTCTTCTGATCGATGACGTCCCTGACGATTTTCATTGAGGTCTTTGCGCCGATCAGGAACCTGTATCCGTCACGATCCAGATTGGCGAATTCATCCTGATTCGGATAGCCGCGATCCATGAGAATCAATGGAGATTTGGCGTAGATGCCAATGTCCGTCCACAGCTTGCGAAGATCGTCCAGCGTGCTGATGTCGGAAACATTACCGGCATAAGCTCGATAACAGATCAGACTGCCGTCCTTAACGTTGATCATCAAAGACACGTTGATCTGAGGTCCGTAAGATCCATCCTTTCGCTTGCCGACGGCTGCAAGACTTATGTTTTCAGAGTTGCAGTCTATTCGGGTACCGTCAAGAGCAAGGATTTCTCCATCTTTCAAATGGCTTGCGCATGCCTGTGCCATTTTGAGAGACAACGTCTGTTCGTTGCCTATGTTCTGGAAGAACTCAGATGCTCGCGGTGAGCTCAAACAACCGTAGCCAATGAACTTCTGCTGAGTGGACTCCTTATCTGCGAGATAAGGTTTGTCGGTTGTAATGGCGGAATGCATGGCCAGATTAACGCAGGCCATGGTCAGTTCAGGCTTGTTGTCAAGAACGACGCCGACGTTCTCCAACATGCCGTTCGAGTACAGAATCGAGGCACAAATTGCCGTAGCACCAACGGAAAGCTGCTGATCACAATCAATCTCAGGATCGAGAACCACATCGGGTGCAATCGATTCGACCTTGTTTGCATTGAGCTTTTCGAGAGCTCGCTGGCGCATTATCGGATTCTTCCAGCGCTCCGGCGGGCGATGCTCGAAGTCCGGTTCGTTTTGAACGTAATAAAGATTGGGGCGAAACTCGCGCCCATCAGGTGACAGCGTGCCGATGTAGTCGCGCTCCTGGTCGCGCTTGCCGTTGATGCTGAAGCAGTACGGGAAGTAGACGTACCAAGTCTTCCCCTGCTTCTGGTACTGCGCATGGAGCGGCAGCCCCTTGATGTCCTCTCGTACCGGGCGGGTGGACTCCTGGGCATTCTTTACTTTTTGAGTGGGATTTTCGGTCATTTTGCACCTCATATAACCGTATAATATTATACGGTAATTTGAAGTAAAAATCAACCCCGGGAATTACCCGGGGTTGCTAGTGGCACAACCAAAATTGAGGTTTTTTAGCTCCGCTATACAGCGTCGCGCTACGAGATTTTGGGCTGTTTGGCCGCCCTCTCCGGACTAAGTTTAATGAGATAATTCTCTTTTTCCGGATGACGAAAACAATATCTTTCCGTCCCTTTGACAATAAGATAAGGCTGGAGCGACTCAAACGTGAAATTCATGTTTACAGACAAATCGATGAAAACTGATTGACTATTCGGGAGGATAAAGCAATTCAAACACTCTTTTTAGAATTGCGTCGATAGATTGCTGGAGTGCGCTTACACCGGCATCCGGAGTGAGTTTGCGGATGTCCTTCAGGGGTATGTTTGACTTCGCGATGGCATCACTCACAGCTTTTTTCCAGAATTCGGGAGATTCACTTTCTTCCCAGTCGCCGCGTCCGCGGCCGAAATGCGCTACGGCGAGATAAAGCAAAACAGTTTCGAGGAGAAAGCCGTTGACGGCCTGACTGCTCCAGGTGAGATCCGCACCGGCCTTCTGGCGCGTCAGGTTGTAGGCGTGCGCTGCGCCGATGCCGCTCACAGCACCGATGAGTCCGCCCACAAGCGTGCCGAGTCCGAGGGTCAGCCCTGCGGATGACAGGTCTACTGCCAGACCAGCGGCAGCGGCGGATGCTGCTCCAATGCCTGTGCCGATGGCGGCTGCGCTCTGGGGATCCATGGAATAAACCGCAAGGTCCCAGTCGGTCTTCATGCGCCTGAAGATTTCCTTTGAGACGCCGGAGCCGTGAAGCCCGTTGATCTCAATGAGCCTCGCCGTGAGCGAGCAGAAGCTGTCGGCCGCCTGCGAGGCGAGCGCCGCCTGAGCATCGGCTACGGCATTGTGTTCGTCCTTGAAGAAGCCGAAGCGCTGTCCCATCGTAATGGCGCGTTCTCTGAGGCTCGGCGTTTCAAGCGGCATGTGCGCCGCAAGGGCATGCCAGATATGACGCGCCATGGCGTCGACTGAGCTCGCATACGCGGCCTGACGGCTTCGTCTCCAGACGGACTGAAGCGTTCTGTAGGCAGAACGCTGATCCTGAGGGAGCGCGTCGCCGATGGCATTGAAGAGCATCTCTTCCTGAATCCAGCAGCGTGCAAAAGCGTCCATGGGAAGAACGGTTTTGACGAAGGGATAGTCAGAGAGTGCTTTTTTCCAGATGTTGAGTTCAGCTTTTTCGGCTTTAGGCTCCCGGGGCTTTCCCATCTGGTTGAGAAGCACGATGACGGGCTTCCCGATCCAGGAGAGAATCTTCATTTCAGCCGCGATGTAGGGAGCGCGCTCGGGAAGCTCGGCGATATTGACGAGATAGAGAACGACGCTTGAGATATCCCGGATATGGCGAACCGCTTTCTGATCCAGCCAGAAGGCTTTGTTGACAAAGCGGTCCCAGACTTCGGAAAGAAGCCAGCCGATAGGGTTGCTGCGCCCTTCAAGCCGGCGTGCAAGCGCTACGGAGTTCCCGAACCCCGGCGTATCCCAGAGAACCAGTTCGCTCCCGTCCGGGCCGCGCGCGAGGACGTAGTCGGACGTGGATTCCGTCACGTGCGCCCGGTCTGCCACTTCGCCTACGTCTCGCATCAGCAGCGTGCGCGCGAGCGTGGTCTTGCCGATGTTGGTATGACTCACAAGACTCAGATGAATGCGCAGAGGATCCGGAGAAAAAGACATGTCGTGTCAAAAGAAGGAACGCTGTTCTTAATCTTTCATTATCCCGCGGCTTTAAGCCGCCGGGGCGAGCCCGGTAATGCGAAGCGTCACCCCCATTTCGGACGCGAAATGCTCCCAGAGCGCCCGACGGGACTGCAACCTTTCGGGAGTATCAGAAAAGCGTGCGGAGAGCTGAGAGAAGTCGAGGCAGAGCTTCACATCGGGCGTTCGGAGCGTGAGCGCGCGGATTAAGGCCCCGTGAACTTCGCTTTCGGGCGTTGCAGCCGGGTCAAGTACGAGCAGCACCCGGGCGCCGGCGGAGATGTCTGCATCCGCAAGGGCCGCAAAGTCCGGTGCTTCCCAGGGATTGACGACCAGTTTGCGGGATTGGCCGTCAATTTCAGGAAGAGACCTGTCGGCAGCGTCGGCAACGATAAAGGTTCTGACCGCTCGTGCCTTCCCTTCCTCCTGCAGGCGGTTGAGTTCGCCGGCGTCAAAGGGGACCCGAAGATGTTTCTCTTCCTTTCCCGCCCGCCAGAGACAGGCTGCGGCAAAAACCGCACGGGGAAGAATGATGAGAATGAAGAGGCTCCAGATCATGCGGGCGAGCCAATCCGCGCCAGGAGTCCCGCCTCCGGCAGTCAGATTCATGGCGCTCAGGGCCTCTTCTCCGGGAAGCGAAGAGATGCCGGGCAGGAACGAGGGAAGCCATCCATAAAGGACATTCAGGATCGTCGCGATGATGTCCGGGCGGTCTGCGAACCAAGTGCTTTCCCAGCCTGCACTGTAGGCGGTGCCGATGCCGCGCACGAGGAGGCTGACGGCAAGTCCCACGCCGAAGGCGAGGGCCGCAAGGTGAAGCACGGCACGGAAGCGCCAGGCGAGCTCCGGAACCCGGAGCGGCATCCAGCATTTCAAAAATTCGCTCGCATAAGGCTTCGTCCGGATGCGGAATCGGGGGAGAGCGGAGAGGCTCCTCGCCGCTGCGAAGGAAAGTCCCGAATCCATGCTTCCGGCCCGGAAGAATGAGACGAGCGCAATCAGCATGACGACAACGTTCCAGAGAAGAATGCCGAGGTACGGGGGCGAGAGCAGATTGAGCGTCGCGCCAGAGCTTGTAAGCTGGTCGGCGACAGCGCCGGTGAAGAAGCCGAGGAAGATGACGATGCTTGCCGCGCCTTTGAGCGCAAGCGCGGGAGCCGAAGGGAGACGAGGCACTTCAATCCCGGGGTCTTCATTCCTCATGCGGGAAATGAGGAGCCTTGCGCGCGTGAGAAGAAAGGCCTCCGCAGGCGCTTCGTCGCCCGCAACAGAGCGTGCGTCGCGCGAGAGCGCTCTCAGCTTCTCGTCAGACCATTTGTCCCTGGAAGTCGACTCGAGCGCCCGGGCAAAAAGAATGGTTTCGGCATCCTCAGGGGTAAGGCGGAGAATCCTGACGGATGAAGCGGACGACTCGGACATTGCAGTGGACCCGGGATAAATAGGACTGTCGTTCGATTGTATAGGCGAGGCGCTACTTTTCCGAGGGAGGCAGTTCCGGGTCATGAGCAGAGATTGCAGGGCGACGCCAGCGGTAATCCCTCGAAGCAAAGTTTTCCGCTGGCTTTTCCCGCAGCCAGTGAATGCCGGCGAGAGAAAGCAGGAGCGGACTCAGACCATCCGCGCGGAAGGGACGATTTGCTGCCATGTGCGGTGCGTCATCCGACGACCAGAAAAGAAGCGGAATGCGAAAGCCGGAAGGCGTCTGGGTCGAATGACCGGCGCGGTTGATGAAGTCCCCGGTTTCCTGTCCATGGTCGGAAAGAAAGAGCCAGTCGGTTGGAGTGCCGGTGAGAAGAGCGTTCTCCCGGGTGGTTGTCAGAAGCTGGTAAAGCACCTCGTCCTGGTAGCGCATGGCGGCATCGTATTGATTTCGGGAAATGATGACCCAGGGATAGCGTCCGAGCTTTTTTAGGTGCTTTGAAATCTGATCGTCTCCCCAGTCGGGAGCAAAAGATGCGGGGTAGCGCAAGGCATAGTGCGGATGAGCTCCGATCAAGTGGACGACGATGAGTTTTTTCGGGGCGGGATCCTGGAGCGCTGCGGCAAAGGGCGCAAGGACGCTCCCGTCGAGCGAAACGCTCGTTCGCCCGCTCATGCGGTTTAAAAAGACGGTCTTGTCCGCCCATCCTGCATACCGGGTGTTGATTGCGATGTCATCCTGATTGCTGATCCAGTGAATTCTCCAGCCGGCAGCATGGAAGAAGGCAAAAAGATTGCCGGAGTCCATTCCGTCTCTGAGTACGCCGGATTCTCTTAACGCAATGCCGCTTTCTTCGAGCGGGAAGGTGAACATGGAGTGAAAAGCGCCGACCGTCGCGGCATCAACGGACCAGGCATCTGAAAAGACTTGAAGACGGCGATCGGAATGCGCGAAGGCTTTGAGCTTCGGCGTGGTGCTGCGTGCATAGCCGTAAAGGCTCCAGTTGGTGCGCGTCGTGCTTTCGCCGATGACGAGCGCCAGCGTGCGCGGAGCGGTCTCGGCGCGCGTAATGAGTCCCTCTGCAAGCGAAAGCTCCGTTGTTCTTTCTCGTTTTGCGTTCATCCATTCGCTCTGAAGCGTGCTGACTGCCTCCTGCCAATGGGACCAGAACCAGAGGGGATAGTGGGATCGCCAGGAAGACTTGGCAAAACTCAGAATGGCGGCAGTTGTCAGAAGGAGAAGCAGAATGCGCCAGCCGATCCTAAGCGAGCGCCGCGCCATCGGCTCTCCGGTACGGCAGCGAAGAAACAGAAAAACGCCGAGCGCGCAGACGCAGGCGGCAAGGCCTCCCCAGAGAAGAATTTCGCTCCAGAGCGTTTTGGCGAATTCGAGGGCTTCCTGAGTACTGGTGTTGGCGACGGCTTCGAGAACGAAGGTCGACATCGGCTCGGCTGTATAGACGCGCCTCAGAAACAGGCGGATGCCTGCGTCTGCACACGCGAGAACGACGCCTGAGGCGGCGAGGAGGAGCGCCGGCTTCTCCAGGCGGCTCCCCAGCGCGGCAAGTCTGATGCCGATAAAGGGAAAGATGAAGACGGTGAGCTGAAGGCCGCGCTTAAAGTCTCCGGTTGCAAGATAAAGGAGCGCGACGAGAAGAATCAGGGCGAGGACGGCGAGAGCGGTTCGCCCTGAAGGAGAGAAAAGCGCTTTCAATGCCGGATTCCGCTGCGGAAAGCCTGAAGGAGATTTCGGGCGGCAAGCTCGACATCGGGCTGGCCGCAGATGGCGGAAATGACGGCGATGCCGTCAGCGCCCGCCGCGCCGACTTCCGGTGCATTCTCCTTCGTGATGCCCCCGATCGCAACGCAGGGATGCTGAGCATGAGCGACAACCTCATGAAGCCCGGCGATGCCGATAGCCGCTCCTGCGTCCGTTTTGGACCGGGTGGCAAAGACCGGCCCGACGCCGTAGTAGTCAACGAGTTCGGGGGCCGTGCTGTGAAGCTCCTTGAGATTACCGGCAGAAAGCCCGAGGATTTTTTCGGGACCGATGAGGCGTCTGGCATCTTCGGCCGAGAGATCATCCTGCCCCACGTGAAGTCCTTCGGCTCCGGAAGCCAGCATGACGTCCGCATGGTCGTCAATGATGAGCGGGATGCTCTTGGGCGCAAGAAGCTCCCTCAGCGCGCGCGCGGCTTCCGTCATGCGGCGTTTTTTCCATTGGGGCGCGCGAAGCTGAACTATCGTGACGCCGCCCGAAATCGCAGCGCGGGCGGTTTCCATCAGGCCGCCCGAACGTTCGCTTTGGTCAGGGTCGAGAACAAGGTAGAGGCTCAGATCAAGGCGCGGCATCAGAGCGATTCTCCGAGAAAGTCCTGCGGCTGAATGCTGTATAGGGCATCGAGGTATTCGTCGTGGAAGCTCCCTGGTCCTTTTGAATTCTTTCCGGCGATGAAGGCGGCGCGTTTTGCAAGCGCGCAGGCGGAAACCGCTGCCGTGACGGGATCCTTTTCCGCGGCGCAGAAGGCAGCGGTAAGCGCAGAAAGCGAGCAGCCGGTGCCGACGACGAGCGTGGTCATGACGTTTCCGCCGGAAACGGAAAGAACGCGTTCGCCGTCTGTTGCGTAGTCGGTTTCACCCGTCACGCAGACGACGGATCCCGTGCTTCGGGCGAGCTCCACCGCGGCATTGACGGCGCTAGAGCTCGAGTCGGTACTGTCAACGCCTTTGCCCCCTTTGCCGGCTCCCGCAAGGGCAAGAATTTCGCTCGCATTTCCGCGGATCACCGTGGGGTGAAGGGCAATCAGCTTGCGGATCTCACCGTCGCGCCATGGGATGACGCCGGCGGCCACAGGATCGAGCACCCAGGGCACGTGCTTTTCCCGGGCGGCCCGGGCGGAGAGCTGCATGCTTTTCAATCGCTCGGGCACGGGGGTGCCGACATTGACGAGGAGCGCTCCGGCGATGCCGGCGAAATAGGGCGCTTCCTCCTCGGCCACGACCATCGCCGGCGAGGCGCCGGCGGCAAGAAGAACGTTCGCCGTGATTTCCTGCACGACGTCGTTCGTGAGGCAGTGAACGAGCGGGCGAAGCCGGCGAAGTTTGTCAAGCGCCTCGGAAGCGGCGCGCTGGGAAAGCGGAGTGATCTGCATCTTCGTAAACAAATAAAAGCCCGGGGCTTAACGGAGTGAACAGTATCACACGAGAGAAGCCGGCGAGACGCTTGCAGAACGAGGCTGTCAGATCTTTAGAATGACGCTCTTCGCCTCAACTGCTCTCCAGAGAGTTTTTTCAGATGCTGATTCATCCGCAGTTCGATCCCATCGCGATTTCCGTCGGCCCGCTTGCCGTGCATTGGTACGGGCTGATGTATCTCCTCGGGTTCCTTGCCTTCTGGCTTCTGGGCCGCCGCCGGGCGGATGACCCCTGGCGAGGCATTACGCGCGACGACGTTGAGAACCTCCTTTTCTGGGGCGTTTTCGGCGTGGTTCTGGGCGGCCGGCTGGGCTACTGTCTTTTTTATCAGCCGGACTACTACCTCTCGCATCCCTTTGACGTCGTCAAAATGTGGCAGGGCGGCATGAGTGCGCACGGCGGCCTGATCGGCGTCCTCATCGTGATGGGGATTTACGGGCGCGTGCGCGGCATGGGCTTCTGGCGCGTGGCGGACTTTGTAGCCCCGCTGGTGCCGATCGGGCTCTTCTTCGGACGCATCGGAAACTTCATCAACGGCGAGCTCTGGGGGCGGCCGGCTGCTCCGGATCTCCCCTGGGCCATGATCTTCCCGCAGGCGCAGGACGGCGGCATTCCGCGCCATCCGTCACAGCTCTATGAAGCCGGCCTCGAAGGTCTTGCACTTTTCCTTTTGCTCTGGATTTATTCCAGAAAGCCCCGGCCGCTTGCCCGGACCGGCGCACTCTTTGCGATCGGCTACAGCGTGGCGAGATTTGCGTGCGAATTTTTCCGCGAACCCGATGCATTCCTTGGCCTTCAGGCGCTCGGCCTTTCAAGAGGCCAGTGGCTCACGCTCCCGCTTCTCCTCTGCGGCATTGCGGTGTGGGTTTGGGCGGGCCGCAGAAGCAGGACAGCGTCCTGACAGAAGTCCGCGATCAATGAAAAAAGGGTACTTCCGTCCAAGCGGAGCACCCTTTTTTCGACCTGTGGAGAAGCTCAATCAGAGCGAGCTGATGGCCTTCCAGAGCATGTAGGAGGCAAGCACGAAGAGCATGCAGGCAAAGATGCGCTTCAGAGGCTTCGTATCGGTCGCATGCGCGACCTTGGCGCCGAGGGGCGCGAAGAAAATGCTCGTTGCGGCGACGCAGATGAGCGCCGGGAGATGGATGTAGCCGAGCGTGTAGGGCCAGCCCGGAAGCCCCGTCAGACCCCAGCCGCTGATGATGTAGCCGATGGTGCCGGCAAAAGCGATCGGGAAGCCGAAGGCGGCGGAAGTGCCCACGGCGTTATGCATCTTGACGTTGCACCACGTCATGAAGGGGACGGAAATAAAGCCGCCGCCCGCACCCACGAGCGCAGAGATCACGCCGATCACGGTGCCGGCGCCGAACATGCCGGTGGTCCCCGGAAGATGACGCGAGGGTGTGGGCTTGGTGTTGAGGAACATCTTCGCGGCGGAGAAGTAGACGAAGACCGCAAAAATCATCGCGACCCAGAAGGTCGGGAGCGCGCCTGAAATCTGGGCGCCCAGGAGCCCGCCCACCAGGATGCCGGGGGCCATTGCAAAGACGACGTTCCAGAGAACGGCGCCGCGCTTTGCGTGCGCGCGCACGGATGAAAGCGACGTGAAGAGAATCGTGCCCATTGAGGTGGCGATGGCCACGTGAACAATGTGTTCAATGGGGATGCCCGCATAGGCAAGGAGCAGCGTTAGGAACGGCGTCAGAACCATGCCTCCGCCGATGCCGAGAAGGCCGGCGAGAAAGCCCGTACAGCAGCCGAGGGCGGCTAAGGCAAGAATGATCTGGATGGACATGGGAGGATCCTTCGAGGGTAAAGGTCTTGAAGCGTCAGTGCGTTGTAGTTTTTAAAGGGACGCAAGGTTTTCGGCGATGAAGCAGAACTCCGCTTTCGTTACCGGGGTGATCGAGAGCCGGTTGCCGCGCCTCAATATCACCATTTCGGAGAGTTCCGGGTGCGTGCGCAGTTCAGCAATCGGGATAACAGGAATCTTGACGAGTCCTTCCACATCCACGGCTACCCACCTGGGGGAAGCAGACGTACTTTTGGGATCAAAGTACTCGCTTGATTCATCGAATTGACAGGCGTCCGGGTAGGGGCCCGAGGCGATCCGGGCAAGGCCGGCGATTCCGGGATTGGGGCAGCTCGAGTGGTAAAAGAGCACGGCGTCGCCGGGCTTCATGTCGTCGCGCATGAAGTTTCTTGCCTGATAGTTTCTGACGCCGAACCATGAAACCTTATGGTCCGGTGCGGCAAGCGCATCGTCGATGGAGCATTCGCCGGGTTCGCTCTTCATGAGCCAGAAGTTTCCGGCCTGCCTGATGAGCGCTTCAACGTTCTCTTTTGCGGACATTTTCTGCTCTTGGGAAAGCAGAAAGGGCAGCCTCAGAAAAGACTGCCCTTTCTCGAAAAAGGATGCCTGCTGCGGGGCGGGGCTACGTATCCTGAACCGAGAGTTCAGGGCGGTCGGCTCCGGAGCGGAACGGGCTGGACACGGCGTGACCGGCACTCTATCGGCTCTCGAGTAGGCCAACCTATTGCGCATGGCATTGGTTCTAGGTACCTTGGAGCCCTGATGCTTTGCCGCTGCAGGCTTGAAATCATTGTACCTGCTTCGCATCGTCTGTAAAGGGGCGAAAACGTAAAGAACCGTCCTGATGCGAAAAGGCAAAACTGATTCGGAGTCTCCCCGTCAGAAAAGCGAACCGATGGTGCCTATCTTGACGTCGCGGTAAAGCGCATCCTCGCAGAGCCGGCAAAGCGCGCGAATTTCCTTAAGCGCCTCAGCGTCTTCCGACGCCTGAGCGGGCTGCGCTGCCGGAGCCGGCTGAGCGGCGTCGGGAGTGGGAGCAGGCGAGGCTCCCGCATTCCCGTCCTTGGCTTCTTCTGCCCGCTTCTTCGATTCATAGGCGAATTCGAGCGCCGTAAGCACGGCAATCTGGTCGTTCGCAATGACGCGGCCCGCCGCGCGGACGGTCTGCATCTGCTCGTCCACCTGACGGGCGCAGTCCTTGAGGAGCTCCTCCTCGCCGCTCGAGACGGCAAGGCGGTAGTCGCGATCAAAAATGGTGACGGTGACTTCAGACATGTTGAATGACTCCCACGAGACTCAGGCATTGCCGCCGTCGCGAAGCTGCGACAGAAAAGCGTCAAGCTTGCGCTTCATTTCATGAATCTGCTCGCGGCTGTGCGTCAGTTCCGCATCGCGCGCTTCGAGCTGATTGGCAAGCTGAATGCGCGCGTCGCGCTCACTCTGCAGCCGGTTGATGAGCTGCGTTATCAGGGCTCTGAGCCTCTCGAGTTCCTGTTTCATTGGCATCTGTTGTCGAAGGAGAAGAATTGGGTTGCGCGGGCGGAATGATGGTCTTTGGGGGACGCGGCTCGAAGGAGCGGATGGTTCCGAGAATCAGCTGGTCCGCCTGCTGTTCGTCGGGCATCGGGTCGGACGTCCAGTGGTCGACGCGGCGGTCCGCGTTGAAGTAGACGCTCAGACGCCGGATCTGCTCCTCGCCGTCGCCGCGGCGCAGGTAGTAGACATAGTCCCAGCGGCCCTGATGGAACTGATCCTGCACCAGCGGAACGCCGAGCAGGAACTGCACCTGTGCGTCCGTCATGCCTTTTTCGAGCTGAAGCGCCATTTCACTCGTGACCAGATTGCCCTGGTGGACATCAGCACGGTAAGGTTTCAGGAAGTAAGGCACGAAGTCGGTCGCGCTTTCCCAGGCACTCGAGACCGTGTCGGTGACCGTGCTGCAGCCCGTAAGGCCGACGGCGCCCGCAAGCGTGGTGCATAAAATGAGGAGATGTCGCTTGAACATAAACCGAATAAAATAAGAATTTCAGGCCGGGTTCTCAAATGAGCCCTGACCCCGTATGATAAAGAACTCAAAGAACTCAGACAGGGTAGCTTTGCCGTGAAGGAAGCAACACAGATGCAGCAGTCCGCCGACTTGAAGACCATGGGTCTCAAGGTTACGGTGCCTCGCCTCAAAATTCTAGATTTATTTCAGAAGCTTTCTGAGTCGCAGGAAGCCGGCAAGCGCCATCTTTCTGCCGAAGAAGTCTACAAGCTTCTCCTGAACGAAAACAGCGATATCGGGCTGGCGACGGTTTACCGCGTGCTCACGCAGTTTGAAAACGCCGGCATTCTCGTTCGCCACGATTTCGACGAGGGCAGAGCCATTTATGAGCTCCAGGAAGGCCGTCACCACGATCATATCGTCTGCGTGCGCTGCGGCAAGGTCGAGGAGTTCGTGGACCCTGAAATCGAAAAGGCGCAGCGGCAGGTCTCGTCCCGCCTTGGGTACGAAATGACCGATCACTCGCTCGTTCTCTACGGCGTCTGCCACGACTGCCGAGAGAAGGAACGCAAGCGCAAGGAAGCAGTCTGAGTTCCTGCGTTTCGCCTGAAGCTCAGAACCCAAATTGTGCAAATCTAGTTCCGTAAAGTCGGGCGCTTGAAACAGAGCGGGGCAAATGGCTTGATTTCCAGAGGAAAACAAGTTGAGTTCCGCTCGTTTTTTTGTATACTAGTTACGTATTAACGCGTAACTAGGTGTGCCATGACAGCTCATACTCCTCCAGAGCTTCCTCGCCTCATTGTTAATGGTTCCGGCAAGTACAAGTACGTCTTCACGTACAAGAATCACTGGATCAACGGCAGTTCTCAGCGCGGCAAGGGTGATACGCACAGCGTCGGCAAATATGTTCCCGTCGAGGGGATTCAGGATAAGGGAGAGATCATCTTCAACGAGGACTTCGTTTCCCAGCATCCGGCTCTGGAACATTTCCGGGTTTTTCGCCAAAAGGGCGGACGACTCGAGTTCAAGCCAATTGATGACGACGACAATCTTGTCAAGCCTCAGAGCATCCTCCGGCTTCATGCCGGGGCAACTTGGGCGCTTCACATGATTCTCAAGGACACGCCGCTGATGAAGGCGCTCGTGACCGTATTCCCGGAACACAAGTCGTATCTTCGACTGCTTTCATTGGCTTATTACCTGGTCGTGGAGCGGGATTCCTCGCTCTGCAACTACGAGGAATTTGCAGAGTGCAGCTGGCTGCCTTACGCTCGCGGCCGAACCGGCGGTTCCATCAGCCGTTTTCTTGCAAAGATCTCGCGCGAAAAAGTCGATCGCTTTTTCAAGGCGCTTCAGAGCCAAAGGGCTTTGGGACAGGATGCCGAAAAGGCAAAACGGCAATTCTGGGCATTGGATTCGACCTCAATCACCTCATACTCGGAAAACATTTCTTCGGTCGAGTACGGCAGGAACAAGGATTTGATTGAAGCTCCTCAAACGAATGTGCTGCTCATCGTTGATCAAGAGACGGGAGAGCCGATCTATTTCCGTAATTTCGACGGCAACGTCCCCGATGTAAGCACGATCCGAAACACGATTTCCGAATTGACGCTCGCGGGCATTGATATCAGCCAGGTCGTCGCTGTGATGGACAAGGGTTTCGGTTCGAGCAAGAACTGGGATGACATGCTGAGATCCGGAATGAGCTTCATCAGCAATGCCCGTCGAAATCTTAATGCGGCCATCACGGAGATCATTGATGAAAATTATGCGAAGCTCCTGGACTGGAACAACGGCGTCAGCTTTCTCAAGCAGAACGCCGTAACGGTGCCGGTCTCCTGGAGCTACGATGAATATCCCGTATCCGGCAAACGAGCACAGAAGCAGACGAAGGCCACCCTTTACGTTCATCTGTACTTCAGCAAGGACATTGCTGATGAAATGGCCCGAAGACTTCAAGATCAGCTGAACACCGCTCTTGAGATGCGCCATGCCCGGCCTGAGGCCATGAGCGAAGCTCAAACCAAATTGATTGACACCTACTGTGATTCCCAAGACGACGGGACGGTGACGATCAACATGCGAAAGGTGTCGGAAAAGCTGAAATATGCAGGCATCCGCGTTCTGGTAAGCGATGTCATCAGCGATGCCGTCGACTGCTGCATCGCCTATGAAGAGCGCAATGAGGTGGAATACGCCTTCAATACTCTCAAGGCGCGTCTTGCGTGCAATCGCACTCGAGTGCACTCATCCGAGGCTTGGGGAGGAAAGCTGTTCGTACAAATGCTGGCAAGTGCCATCGCCGGCATGGTTCGCGCAAGGATCAAGCTCTACAACAGGGGAGCTATCGGAGAGAACGAAAAGCAGAATTATCGCCTGCACTACGACAGTGACCACAAGCTGTTGGCAAAACTCAACAACATCTACATGACCCGTTTCAATGACGGCTGGATCTTTGATGAGGTGGTGGGGAAAAAGAAGGAGCTCTTCAAGATTCTCAATCTGCCCTTGCCGACAAGCGAGAAGATCTTTGAGGAGAGTGATGGATCGGTCGAGCAAGATGAGCTCGCCGATGTTGAGGAGATCGCTTCGGAAACGGCCGGCATCGACATTACCGACCTGTAAAACATACCCCCTGACCTCGCCAGAGGATTCAGGGGGCTACCCGATAGTTACACAAAATCGATCACAATTTCAGTCAGAAATCCCATGGAAGGAGCGCGCGAGCGCTCCTTCGTCATGCCTGCATCCGGGCAAAACAAAAGGCCCGTTCCCAAGCGGAAACAGGCCTTCTGAAGAATTCTGGTACGCGGTACTGGGATTGAACCAGTGACCCCTGCCGTGTGAAGGCAGTGCTCTACCCCTGAGCTAACCGCGCATTTGCGAGAAGCGAAATATTACCTGAAGAACGGTAGTTTGCAAGGAAAAGTTCTGAAGCATACCGTGTTTGCGGTACTTCTCCGGGCGTTAGGAACGCTTGGCCGGTCTTCTGCCGAGCGCAGCTTCAACGCCTAAATTCGCCAGCTGATCGGCTTTTTCATTGCCCGGGTTGCCGGCGTGGCCCTTGACCCATCGCCATTCAATCTGGTGCTGCGAGGCGAGTCGATCGAGCTCCTGCCAGAGCTCGATATTCTTGATTTCGCCTTTGCTCCCCTTTTTCCAGCCGCGCCGCTTCCAGTTGTGAATCCACGTTGTGATGCCGTCCTTCACGTAGCTGCTGTCGGTGTGGATGATGATCGGGCAGGGGCGCTTCACGGCAGAGAGCGCGGAAATAACGGCTGTGAGCTCCATCTGGTTGTTCGTGGTGAGTTTTGAGCCGTCGTAAAGTTCGAGGCGATGCTCTCCCCAGACGAGGAATGCGCCCCAGCCGCCGACCCCGGGATTGCCCTTGCAGGCGCCGTCGGTCCAGATTTCGAGCACTTTAGGCGAGGAATCAGCCATCAGAGTTTTTTCCCAAGAAGCGTGGAGTGAGTTGTCGAAGATGCCGCAGGCACTCCGGGGGCAGGAATTTTAGCCGGGAGCTTTTGCATCGATTCGCAGCTGACGATGCGGGGGCCGGGAAGGCGCTTTACGGCAGAAAGGAGGAAAAGATTGGAAAACTGCGGCATCCAGCGGTCCCCCGCCTTGTTGAGCCATGACCAGGCATGAAGTCTCTTCAGGCTTCGAAAGCCTGGCGCATAGATGCCGAAAATTCCTCGGTCGACCTCAAGACCCAGGAGCGTCAGCCAGTCCTTGAGGCGATAGAGCGATATCGGCACAAGCTCCGTCGGAAGATATGGCCTGCAGCCGAGCTTCACGGTCTGCTGCCGCAGCCACCAGAGGCCGAGCGAATTGAAGGCCGTCAGGATGAGCCTGCCTTCCGGCTCAAGGACCCGCACTGCCTCGCGAAGAACCTGCTGAGGATTTTTGGCGAGATCGAGCGTATGGGGAAGCGTCACCAGATCCATGGATTCGCTCTGAATCGGCAGCTGCGCAGGATCCGCAACGATCCGGTTGAGCGTGAATTTCGGGTCGCAAAGATCTCCCCGGGGATCAATCAGCCAGTGCGCCTGCATGCGGTTGGCGACGAGCGTATCGAGCTGAGGCATGCCGACCTGAAGCGCGCAGGAGCCGAAGACATCTGCCGTCAGCTCGCTGTAGGCGGCTTTCTCCCATTCAAGGAGAAGCTGGCCGGGGGCGGAAAGCAGAAAATCCTGAAAAGTGAGTGCGGGCATCAGAGTAGGCGGGAATAACAATTCGTTGCGTAATTTGGGGCGGTTCCCAGGAATCCTGAGCGGCTTCAGTCGAAGTCCGCATCCATGCAGGCATTAAGATTAATCGCTTATTGTCCCGATTTGTTTTTCCTCTCTTTCTTTTCAGCGCCATGCCTACTGGTTTCCATGTCCTTCGCTCATTGACCCTTCTGGGCGCGCTCGTTTCATTGAGTCTTTCGACAGCGGCTGCGACGACAGATGAAGCCATTCCTTCCGAGGAAGGTGCGGTGCAGGTAGAGGAGGCCGCAAGCGAAGCGGCGCTTTCGCGCGAGTCCGACATCCCTGCGAATGTCTGGGCGCGCATTCGATCGGGCTTTGCCATTCCCAACCTTAATTCCGCTGCGGTGGACCGCTGGACGGACTTTTACGCGAAGGACCCGGACTACGTCCGGCGCATGGCCCTGAGGGCGAGCCGGTACCTCTACAACATCGTTGAGGAAGTGGAGGCAAGGCACCTTCCGACAGAACTCGCGCTCCTTCCTTTCGTTGAGAGCGCCTTCCAGCCGGAAGCCCTGTCGCGCGCCAAGGCCTCCGGCCTCTGGCAGTTCATGCCGGCAACGGGCAAAAACTACGCGCTTGAACAGAATCTCTGGCGCGACGACCGCCGGGATGTGCTTGAAAGCACCCGTGCGGCGCTCGACTACTTTGAATATCTGCACGGGCTCTTCAACGACTGGCAGCTTGCGCTTGCCGCCTACAACTGGGGCGAAGGGAGCGTGCAGCGCGCCATCTCGCGCGCGAAGCGCCAGAAGAAAGCGACGGATTATGCGCATCTGAGCATGCCGCGGGAAACGGCAAACTATGTGCCGAAGCTCGAAGCCATCAAGCGCATCGTGAGCGACCCGGGAAAATACGGCATTGAACTTCCTGATGTCGGCAATGAACCCTTCTTCGTGCGCGTTACCAAACCCCGCGACATTGATCTCAAGACGGCGGCGGAGCTTGCCGGAATGTCCGAGGCGGATTTCCGGGCGCTGAATCCAAGCTTTAAGCTCCCGGTGATCGTGGCCTCGCACAACAACGTGATGCTGCTTCCGGCCGATCGTCTCGACTTTTTCGTGGACAACCTCGCGAGCTGGATGGATTCGGGGCAGCCTCTTTCGCACTGGACGACTTATCGTCTCCGGAGCGGTGAATCGCTTGCCGAAGTGGCTGAACGCTCCGGCATGACGGAGTCCTTCCTCAGGGAAGTGAACGGCATTCCGGAAGGTCGGAAGGTGCTCGAAAATTCGACCCTCCTTGTCCTCGCTGAAGGCGATGAGCAGGCGGATATTTCCGCAGAGGAAGCTGATGCGCGTCTGCGGCTTTCGCCGCTTACGACCTGGCGCCGGGTGACCTACCGCGTGAGAAGCGGCGATACGCTCTCCACCATTGCCCGACGCTGGCACATCACGGTGAAGTCGATCGTGCAGGCCAATCGCCTGCGCTCCGACAGTCTCCGCGTCGGTCAGCGCCTTGTCCTCACGGTGCCCAATGTGGCGCGCTCGCCGATCATTGCTTCCTCGAAAACTTCTTCGAAGACCCAGGCTTCGGGCGGCCATATTATTTATGCCGTGAGAAGTGGTGATTCACTCTTCAACATCGCCCGCCGCTACGGCGTTTCCGTTGATGACCTGAGAATGACGAACAGGCTTTCCGGAAATACCATTCGTGCCGGTCAGCGCCTGCGCATTCCGAGAACGGGCGAAGCGAACGTGGAGCCTTCGAGCGTGATTTATACGGTTCGCTCCGGAGATACGCTTTCGTCCATCGCGGGACGCTACGGCGTCTCCGCGACGAAGCTGCGCCGCGTGAACCGTCTTTCCTCGTCAGGGCTTCAGGTTGGGCAGCGCCTGGAGATCCCGGAAGGGGATGAACCCAGAGAGCCGCCTAAGCCCGTTACGGCTTCGAGCCCCAGAACGACAGAACACGTCGTGCGCTCCGGCGACACGCTCTCCGGCATTGCCGGCCGCTACGGCACGACCGTTGCCAAGCTTCGGTCTGCAAACGGCCTGCGCTCCAATCGGCTCTCCGTCGGTCAGCGTCTGGTGATTCCGGCTACGGCCAGCCGATTGGATGCTCAGAATGACGCATCCGCGGATCGCGTCTACATCGTCCGTTCAGGGGATACGCTTTCGGCGATTGCGGCGGCAAACAGCACTTCTGTAGCGGAATTGAGGCGCGTGAACAACCTTCGGAGCAATCGTCTGTCAGTCGGGCAGGAGCTGAAGCTCCCCTGATCGATTGCCGCTCAGTATGGCGAATGATGTCCTCGTCCGCCTAAAATTGATTGTTTCAAGACTGATCATTCTCCGGCAGAGCATCTTTCTGCCGGAATATAGTTTCCTAAACAATATTTTTCCAAGAGATCCAGCATGGGCTTCCTCACCGGCAAGAAGATTCTGATCACGGGTGTGATTTCCAACCGTTCCATCGCCTACGGCATTGCTCAGGCTTGCCATCGCGAAGGCGCGGAACTCGCCTTCTCCTATTCGGACGAACGCTTCCGTGAGCGTCTCCAGGACTTTGCCGCTGAATTCGGCAGCGACATCGTTCTCCAGATCGATGTGTCGAAGGATGAGCAGATTGACGCCGCGGTGAAGGCGCTTGAAGCAAAGTGGGGCTATCTCGACGGCTTCGTTCACTCGATCGGCTTTGCGCCGCGTGAAGCGATTGCGGGCGACTTCCTTGAAGGCATCTCGCGCGAAGCCTTCCGTGTCGCGATGGACATCTCCGCTTATTCCTATCCCGCCCTCGCGAAGGCGTTCCTTCCCCTCATGAAGGGCCGTCAGGCGTCCATTCTCTCGCTCACCTATCTTGGCGGCGAACGCGTTGTTCCCAACTACAACACGATGGGCCTTGCCAAGGCGGCGCTTGAATCCTCGACCCGCTACCTGGCAGCCAGCCTCGGCCGCGAAGGCATCCGCGCGAACGCCATTTCCGCCGGTCCCATCAAGACGCTTGCCGCCTCCGGCATCAAGGGCTTCTCGAAGCTCCTCCATGTGATGGAAAAGACGGCGCCTCTCGGCCGTACGGTGACGATTCAGGAAGTCGGCAATACGGCTGCCTTCCTGCTTTCGGATCTTTCGAGCGGCATTACGGGCGACATCGTCTACGTTGACGCAGGCTTCCACGCTGTGGCCGTAGGCGTCGTTGACGAAGAGTAATTGAGCGGCTGAAAGCGCTTCATTCGCCGACAGAGGAAGGCTCCGGAGCAATTCTCTGGGGCCTTTCTTTTAATAAAGCATGCTTCATGGAAGGAGTGCGCTGTGGAAAACGGGATCTCGGTTGTGCTTCTCACTCGCAATGAGGAAATCAACATTGATGCGTGTCTTTCATCCTGTACTTTTGCTGATGAAATCATCGTTGTGGATGACGGCAGTACCGATCGCACGATAGAAATTGCAGAAAAGCACAATGCCCGGATTTTTCATCGCGCGCTCAATGGTGACTGGGCGCAGCAGAAAAACTTCGCAATCGCGCAGGCTTCCTGCCGCTGGGTATTTTTGATTGATGCCGATGAACGCGTTACGCCGGACTTGGCTGCCAAAATTCTGGAAAGATCTAGAGGCGACGATCGTGCTTATGAAGTGCAGAGGCACAACCGCTTCAAGCATATCCGCGCTGAGCATGGAAACATGCGCCCTGACTGGGTTTGCCGCTTTGTGCCTAAAGCGCTCGTTACGGTTCATGGCCAGGTCCATGAAGAAGTGAAAGTTTCCTGTCCCAAGGAAAAAATCGAAGGCGACGGGATGATTCACTACCCCTATAGAACTTGGGGGCAGTATCTCAACAAGCTCAATACCTACAGCGAACTTTCTGCGGATCGGTATTTGTCAGAGGGGAAGAGCGTTTCGGTGTTTAAAGACATCGTTTGTCGTCCGCTCTGGTCGTTCATCAAAATTTATTTCCTTAATAAGGGATTCCTTGACGGCAAGGTTGGCTTTATGTTCTCAGTCAACAATGCCGTCTATACGATGAACAAGTACGTCAAATACTATTTCCTTAAAAATTATTCCGGTGAACTCTGATGCACGACATGAAGAAGATCGGCGTATTCGTCAAGCCTACGGAAAGTCTCTGCGTTCCCCTCGAGCATATTGTCAGGGTGCTCTCTTCTCAGGGGTATGAAGTTCTTCTTGAAGAGCGTGCGGCTCAAACCCTTGCAGGCCGCATGGCTTTCAAAGGCTATGAGCGCAGAGAGCTCGGAGAACTTTGCGATGCGGCAGTCGTGCTTGGCGGCGACGGGACGATTCTCGGTGTCGCAAGAGAAATTGCGGGTTGCGAATGCCCGCTTATCGGCGTCAATGCCGGGCGTCTCGGCTTCATTACCGACGTGGTGCTCGAGGATGTGGATACAGTTCTCCCGGCAATGCTCCGCGGGGAATGTTCGTCTGACCGCAGGCACCTTCTCGAGGGTGTTGTTCTTCGCAACGGAAAAGAGATTTGCCGCAATTCTGCGGTCAACGACATTGGCTTCAGCCACGGTCGTGCCGGCGGCATGGTGGACTTCATCATTTATGTAGACGGGCGTCAGATGAGCAGTCAGTCTGCTGACGGCATTATTTGCTCAACCTCAACGGGTTCCACAGCTTATGCGCTTGCTGCGGGCGGCCCGATTCTGCATCCGTCTCTTGAAGCCGTGCAGCTGGTGCCGGTTGCTCCGCATACGCTTTCGAACCGCCCGATTGTGCTTCCTGCCAACCTCAAAATCGAAATTGAGCTTGTGAGCGCCAGAGATGCTGTTGCCTACTTCGATATGCAGGAATTCTGCGACGTCATCCCGGGCGACGTGCTGAGGATCGAACAGTCGTCGCGCACGATTGAAATCCTTCATCCGCTCAATTACGACTATTTCGAGCTGCTTCGCCGCAAGCTCAAATGGAATTTCTCTCCGGCGAGCGTGCATAGAAAGGACTCTGCGGAGCCTGCTCAGTAATCTCTTTTTCGGCCTGAGGGGCCCTTCATGCTCACAACGCTCAATCTCAAGGATTTCGTCATCGTTGATCAGCTTTCGCTTGATCTCTCTTCAGGCTTTACGGTGCTTACGGGCGAGACCGGTGCCGGCAAATCGATTCTGATTGATGCCATTCAGCTCATCAGAGGCGGCAGAGGCGATGCGGATCTGGTGCGGCAGGGATGTGAGCGGGCGAACATCATTGCGGAATTTTCCCTGGGCGACGCCTCCCGTCATTGGCTTGAGGAAAATGATCTTCTTGAGACCGGTGCCGAGAGCGTGCTGGTGCGTCGCGCCATTGACCGCAGCGGACGTTCCCGGGCATGGATTAACGGCATTTCCGTAACGCTCTCGCAGCTCCGGGAACTTGGCGACACGCTTGCCGACATCCAGGGGCAGCATGCGCACCAGCTCCTCCTTAAATCTCAATGCCAGCTGAAGCTTCTCGATGCATATGCCGACGATGCGGCGCTTCTCAGTGAAGTTAAAAATGCGCATGCTGAGTGGAGCGCGGCTGCTCGCAGATTGGAAGAGGCCACTTCAGGGGCGGATATTCGTACCGCCAGGATTGAGCAGCTCAACTGGCTCCTTGAGGATCTGGACGCGCTTTCGCCCAAAAAAGGCGAGTGGGAAGAACTCAATCAGGAGCATTCTCGGCTCGCGCATGCCGTATCCATTACTGAAGGACTTAATGAGTCGATTGAATGGCTGACGCAGGGGGAAAATGCTGCGGGAGACCTGGTTACAAAGGCTCAGATGCGGGTTGAATCGCTTTCCGAATATGACGAGCGGCTCAAAAATATCAGCGAAACGCTGACGACAGCTGCAGAACTCATTGATGACGCGGCAGGAGACCTTGAGAACATCCTCGATCGAACAGATACTGATGGCGCAAGGTTTGAAAAAGTCGACAGGCGCGTCTCGCGCTACTTCAACCTCGCACGGAAATACCGGACGGAGCCCGAAATGCTCTATGAGCTGGAAGCCGAGAGCAGAAAGCGTCTGGAGGAGCTCAAGAGAGAAGAAAATCTGGAAGCGCTTCGCGAGGCTGAAGCGCTTGCGCGCAAGGCGTACGATGCCAAAGCGAAGCTTCTTACCCAGGCTCGCCGTAGTGCCGCAGAGAAATTTGCTCGAGCCGTTACGGAGGAAATGCAGCAGCTCTCAATGATGGGCGGCCGCTTTGAGGTGTCGCTGGAAGAATGTGCGCCTTCGGAGCATGGTTCGGAAAAATGCGAATTCCTTATGGCCGGTCATCCGGGGGTGGATGTGAGTCCGCTCGTTAAAGTGGCGTCCGGCGGCGAACTCTCACGCATCGGACTCGCTATTTTTACGCTTTCCTCGCGTAATACCACGGTTCCAACGCTCATATTCGACGAGGTGGACAGCGGTGTTGGAGGCGCAACCGGCGAAGTGGTTGGCCGCATGATGAAGAAGCTCGGGGAATCGCGTCAGGTGCTCTGCGTAACGCATCTCCCTCAGGTTGCCGCCTGCGGCGACCATCATCTCAAGGTTGAAAAAATATCTGACGGATTTGAGACGGTCAGCTACCTCAAGGAGCTTTTCGGTCAGGCGCGCGTGGATGAGATAGCCCGCATGCTGGGCGGGCTTCTCATTACGCAGAAAACGAAAGTCCTTGCAGAGGAAATGGTGAAGGCGGGCGAAATCTCATGAAGCAAGCTTCTTGACGGCTGCGAGCACTTCATCCAGCGTCGGCCAGGCGCCTTCCTTGCCGAGCACAATTGCTCTGGGGTTCCAGGGACGTGTGCGGGAAGGATCCGTGACGCCGATCAGCGTAATCTGGGGAGCGCCGACAGCCGCTGCCACATGACTGAGACCTGAGTCGTTCGCTATAACCATGCGGGAGCGCTTGGCAAGCGCAGCAAGCGTGCCGAGCGTTGTCGGCGGACAGATCATGGCATCCGGACATGCGGCACGGGCAAGATCCGCTTCGCGCACTGACGGGAAGACGATGGGTTCAATTCCAAGATCTCTCAACGGCGCGCAAAGGGCATTGAAGTGTTCCCAATGCTTCTTTTTGCCGTGATGGAGTCCGCGGGCAATGGGCGCAAGAAGGGCAAACTTTTCGGGGATTTTGAGTTCCTGCATCAGATTGCGCGCGCCGGCCTCATGACGCTTCAGCGGCGTGAGACCAAGAGACGGCGGAACCTTATCCCATGCGGGCTTGATGCCCCACGCTTCGAGTGCTCCGTGAGCCAGAGTGAAGAACCGTTCAACCTCGTGCATTTTCCCGGGTTCGGGGACGGATTTGTCGAGGAACAGGCGGCGCCAGTCGGTTGGATAGCCGGCGCTTTTGATGCCGCCCAGAGCGTAGAGAAGTGCAGAACTCAAAGAGTTAGGGAAAAGCAATCCTTTGGGCGACGGACCAAAGTGCCGCGCAATATTTCGAATGCGTGAAAAGTCTTCGGTGACATGACCTTCAATCGGTTCGAAGCGCCAGCCCGTACCTGCAAGAAGATCTTCCGCCCAGCGCTTGCCGGTCAGAACCGGGGTGAGGCCGCTTGCCTCTAGAAGCCTGAGGCCAGGCAGTGCCATGCAGCAGTCGCCGACATGGTTGGGAAGTCTGCAAAGAATTTGGGTCATTTCGAAGTGAATCTCAAATTAGATGAGCCGCTGTCAGCACTCGCTTTGCATGCTCATATGGCGTGTATTGAGGGGAGACCAACTGAGCTGCATTGCTGAGGCGATGCTTATTCATGATTGCTTTCTGAATGGCAATGGTAATGCTGGAATCGGAGCTCGTATCAAGGAGAATTTTGCCATCCGCTGCAATCACTTCGTTGGAATATACGTTGGGAGTAAGGACGACCGGAGTTCCAGAAAAGACGCTTTCTACTGCGACAAGCCCAAAAGCTTCGTAGCGGGAAGCAAGTATCGTATAGTCCACAAGTTTATAGATCCGTTCCATATCCTTGCGGAATCCAATGTACTTAACGTTCTTTACCTCCTCAACGGGACGCCCGGCGACTAGAAGCGTAACAGGTAGCGAGGTGCTGCTGAAGAACCGTTGAAGAATGTCCATCCCTTTGACGTATTGACTGCCAGCAGATGGAATAAGAAACACGGTGTGGTCTGTCGGAACCCCAAACTCATCTCTAAAAGCTTGTATTTCAGCTGCGGGAGCCGGATCTGCAGTGAAACGGGTTCCATCAATCGGCGGGTAAACCGTCTGCACCTTCTCTTTAGAAATGCCGTATAGATCGCAAATTTCGCGGCTCATGCCCTCTGAATGAGCAATAACGAGTTGACTTTGCTGATAGCACTTTGATTCAAGCGCAATCATTTTTTTGTCGAAAAATGAAGGTGTTTTACCTATGCCTCTTAGGTAACCAATATGGGTTCCGCCGCAAAAAGAAATCGTGGCGCCAGGGTAGCGATTAGTCGACAGGATTGCATCGAATTTTTGATGCTTCATTAAAGAATCGAGGCGAAAGTTGAAATAGTAGTCTCGTAACTTTGTTGGAAACGGCTTGCAGTTAATGACAACAGATTCGAATTGCAGGTTTTGGCAGACAGATGGGTCAATTTTCTTGGTAAAAATGGTTGGATGAATCCCCAGACAGTTCAACCCTTCTATGAGGTCAAGGATATAGCGACCCATGCCACCATCCAGACGTATTGACTGACAGGCGATTGCAAGCGACAGATCCGATTTCATTTTTCTTCGTAAGGAGTGATGAGGGAGTATTTGACTCAGAGGTTTATGCTGATATAGCTAGTATCATGACGCATCTACAAGCATAATCGTCACTATGAAATTAGAAACAACCATACCGATTTTAGGTAACCCTCAGCTCATGAGGCTCTTTCGTGAATTTCCAGCGATTTCATACTATCGACGCCAGGAAGTTCGTTAACGCCCCAAAAATATCATCACATCATCGAGTGATTTACCACTTTTAGAGAGCGCTTGAAGAATGGCGTCAGCCTGACGCAATTTCT
>ERZ1673741.250-NODE-250-length-70315-cov-84.237475_pt1 | contig 70315 bp, 49 predicted proteins | sample MGYA00580209_ERZ1673741 | MGnify/ENA primary metagenome ERZ1673741 (study PRJEB41218, sample SAMN15661754) | gut metagenome | host: Homo sapiens | place: Canada: London | collected 2015-08-20/2019-03-30 | study: EMG produced TPA metagenomics assembly of... | reverse complement strand
TTCTCCATAAAAATATACTAATTTTCAGGCGGTTTTTTAATTCCGCCAACAGGTTGTTTTAGTCATAATACTCCCTTATTAAATCTCTTTTATGAAGAAGTGACTAAAAAACTACCCTTAGCTAGTTAGAGATGGTAGCCCTCATGATTTTCACGAGGTGAGGCAGCTATTAGACGTCGCTGGCGATATCAGCAACACCTCGAGAATTCATGTAATTACTTTCATTTTGTTGATTTTTAAGTTTGTTGTTGTTAAATTTATCTTTTTCCTATTTTTTCATAGGGAAGTGCGCATTTTTAGTGCTACACTTCCTCTCCTTACTTTCACGATTGTTCCGGCAATTCCGTTACCATTTCCACGGCTTTCGTAAATGTCATGATAGGCGGTAGTTTTACCCCCTTACTTCTCAAATACTTCACCAGTTTCTTCTTTGCCCAGTTGAGTCTTTGATCTCTGTCTTTATAGATACTCCTAAGATAATTCATCTTAGCCGGAAGCGTTTTCAGCATTTCCCGCAGTTCTTTCGGGTCGCCATACTCAGCCTTTTCATCTTCCATCTCCTTGATACGAGCCTTCAAGACCTTGTTCTCCTCCACCAGCTGGTCGTAATGGCGGAGCAAGATTTTTACCTGCTGCTCGTAGGACAGGTCTTTGTTCATTTTATACATAAGCGTTTCTATTTAGAATCCCAGACATACATTTGTTCAAATCCTTACTCATCAACAGAACCACCTTGCTTTTGGCTCTACTGATCATAACATTCAATCTATGTTTCTCCAGGACGAAGGGTAACTGCATATCCAGATTACCATATTTGGCGTTAAGAACGAAGCTGATGATAATCATCTCCACATCTTGTCCCTGTAGGCATTCTACGGTATTAATCAGTGGCATCTCCTCATCGGGATATTTCGATTTCCACAATGAACGGATGCATTTTACCTGTCGACGATAAGGAGTAACGATGGCAATGTCTTTCAGGCTGAGACCGCCCTGCAAGGCTATCCTCGCTAATTCAACAGCCTGTTCAGCCTCAGTCACATTGACATCGCATTCCATCTCCATCAGGTCGCTTTTCTGAGGAGGAACCTCAACCACCTGAATAGGTTCTTGAGAGATTCCTTCTATATTTAGTCTTCTATCCTTGGCAGAATCAGCTGATACCAGTTTTACTCCAGCCTCATCAGATTCATAGAAGTTTTGGCTGACGAAAGCGGTTATCTCGTCATTCATGCGATATGTGATATTGAGCGGATGACGAAGAGCTGGGTATCTACCGCAGAGATATTCAAAGATACTCACCGACAATGAATTATCTGCCAGCTGCGGATGGAAGATAGGCGGCATCTGCTTATCATCGCCAATGAAAATGATGCTGCCACAACCGAAGGCACCTATCAAACTGGCATAAGGCAAGGGCATCTGACCAGCCTCATCTACCAAGACTATCTTAGGCTTAAAACCAGAGTTTCGCAAGCCTAGATTGATGATAGCTGCATGCAGTGTCATACCCACCACATCTGCAGGTTCCATTCGTTTCTTGCTGTTCTTCCGATAAGCAAGATAATGATTATAGGTTCCTGCTGTGATAATCTTCTTGTTCAGTCCTTCGCCCTTAATCTTCTCTCCTATCTTGACTACAGTGAAGTTGTCAGCATGTTCTGCAATCTTATTCAACGCATTATTCACAGCCTGATGGGTGTTGGATATCACCAAGACTTCCTTGCGCATTGTAGCGTAGATTTGCGCTATCGCAGAGAGCACAGCGGTTTTACCCGTACCCGGAGGACCTTGCAGACAATAAACGGATGGTCGTTTCAGACAGTCGGTTACGGCACTTCTCTGAGCTGTATTTAGAACGTCCGGCAGCTTGACAAATCGCACATCTATAGCACCCAAGCCCTTACTGCGTGGAGTTTCCTTACCTGCCAGCAGATTCAGGAAGCTATAGCCTGGACAGCCTTCACGGATTCCATCCAGCAAATCGAGCATCGGATCAAGCATCATATGTTCCATCACTTCGATGTCTACCAAATCATTCTCCTTTATGAAAGCAGAAGTTTCTATGCTTAGACCATCTAAGTAAAGGTCGATAATCTTGGCATTGGCAGAAATGTAGCGATTCGAGATTCTTACGCTGTCGCCCACTCTGAGTTTGGAATTATCTTCTGTGGTATGGAGTTCATACTGGTTGTCGCATACCTTTACCACCTGCGCATTCTTGATCAGCAGACCAGCCTCCACCTTTTCTTCATCGGTGAGTTGAGAATTAGCTTCAATATCAGCCAGTTCCAGTTCTTTCTGCTGCTGCAGATAATCATTGATACGCTGGTGCATATCTTCTATTACGTGTTCCTCCATATTGTTATTCCCCATTGAGTAATTTGCGCACGTAAGCCCTTGTCTCTTCGTCTTTGATATAGATGGTTACACCCTTAATGGCACGGGTGAGGAGAATGCGATAGGCTTGGGCTACAGTTTCAAACAAAGCATGGGCAGCAGGGAAACGAGAATCAAAGCCAGGAACCTCATCAATATCCTTTATTTTGCCCTTTATCAGCTTGTTTTTGATAGCTTTCTTCTGCTCATCCCTAGCACGCTTGCGAGAACTGGCTGTTGCCGTTTCCTCATTGTGCTTGATACTAACATACCATTTGCCGTTTCTTACATAAATATCTTCCAGCCACAGCAATCCTACATAGTCAAAATCAAAACCTCTAACTACATACGGACAGCCTACTTCAGAAAGAGGATCCTGATGCATCATGGAGTTTCCTGCACCCTGCACATAGATGGCATAGCCATTCGGATTATTCCAATATCGCTGCCAACGCTTTCCGTTCTTATCTGCCAAATCAAAATCGAAATCAGCATTTGCATCATGCAAAGGTGCCAAATCGCTCATGGATTCCCATTTACGGGTGTAAGAAGACAGAATTCGGCACGACTTGTCACCCTTAGCCATATGAGCCCGGATGTCAGCTTCCATATCTGAAGGGAAATCCACAATCTTTACTTTGAATTTATCCTTCCACTTCGTAACATTCCTTAATGGATTCTCAGTAAACAAGCCATCAATCCAGTCCACATATTCCTTGGAACCGGCACAACGGAACTGCATATCCTCGAGAGAAATCAGCGTAAATTCTGCGCCCAGTTTTTTAGCCCATTTTTCGATATCCTCTATTTTGGTTGATTCGTTATCACGGAACGATTGCTTACCATCGGTAAAGAATACACTCACCTGGCTCTCACGTATGATATGATAGACCTGTGGTCCCATCTGGAAGCACCATCCTGCAGTTTTATTACTGCTAAATCCTCCTGCTACAGGGTTGATTAAAGCATGCGCCTCATCAACAACAGAAAGAAAATGAAGGTTATCCTTATAGTTTCTTGTCATATCATGCTCAATCATATACTTAAGATAATCTTCAAAATACTCATACTTCAGAGAGTTCTCATTATTCTCGCTCACATAGTCTGGATTAATCTGTTCCATCAGCGGCAACAATTCGTTTTTCATTTTGCCACCGCTCATACCGGGATTAAAATCATTAGCTTTCAATATTAAATCGGAAGCATGATATTTATATCCATAATAATTGAAGATTTCGCTCCAGTTATCATTTTGGCTTCCCGAAGTAGTAACAAACACGATATTGCCACAATCTTTCTCCTTAGAGTACTTCATGACGCTTTCTATCCAAAGATTGATGGCTACGGCAGATTTGCCTGATCCCGGAGGCCCCTGCACCACAATCACTTCCTTCTTTCCATCCTTCACTCTCTGCTCCAGAGTCTGCATCACGAGATTAAAGCCCAGGCGTTGTTCATCAAGCAATACGAAAGGACGAGCCGTAGCAGAATTGGCACTTAGGTTTTCGGCTACCTGGCGCAAGATGTTTCTGTCCTGCTTGTAAAAGCCATTCACAAAACTGGCAGCAAAGGCTTCGTCACCTTTGCAAATCTTGGATGTTACATACTCAGCCAGACGATCAGAAGATTCGGTATTATACATCGGATATTCAGCTGTAAGCCTGTCATTAGGAGCAAGGCGATATGGCTGCAAATCAATCGGTTGCGTAAAATATACACAGCCGTTCACCTCGGCACCTTCATCGAGCACTACAGAATGGAATCTTCTGCAATACTCGGTGTATCCCTTCACCTGGTCGGCAGGATGCTTGATTACGCTACCCTTGTGCATCATCAATCCTTCATAAGAACCAGGCGCATCATCCTGATTTTTCTGATAGTTTTTCAGCTCCACGATGATTACCTCTTTTCTGTTCTCTGCATTTGCACCCAACAATACCAGGTCACACCAAGCCGATGCAGCAGGGAGTTTATATTCAAGCAGCAATTCTGTAGTCGAAATATGGGCATCGCCTATAGCCGGCTGACGTTTCATAGCTTGCGCCAACATACTTGCCACTACTGGATAGGAGCCAGCATAAGCCTTCTTCTCTTCGTCACTTACGTAACGGGTAATACCAGCCACCTCATCTATTAAGCCATTGAGGTCGTCCTGTACATAGCTGCAAAATTCTCTAACAGTATACAACATAAGCGTTTAGCTTTTAAGATTGTTCTATTTCGGTTTATTCGTTTGCCAAAGCATCATAGATGATTTTTCTCTTGAGCTGATACTCCTCATCAGATATGGCATCTAGGGATGTTTGCATCAATTCTTCAAATGTATCATCAATTTCAGATGCCATCACAGAATCAAGAGGATGTGGATATTCATCTCCCTCTTCCTTCACTTCCAGGGATGGGAATTTGCTGAGCAGCAGGGTATCTGATACTTCCATACTCTGTATGGCCATCGTATCGCAGTACACCTCACCATCGTCAGCTATCCAAGCATCCAGTCTCGAGATAGAGAGGCGATAAAGCAATCTTGCCCCATATTCCAAAGTGGCAATAAAGACGATATCACCTTGCTTCATTTCGTCCAGCTGAGGAAGATACGCCGTTCCGGTATGTTCTATCATATCAACCACCGAGAAGGTATCTGGCTCATCGAGTATATATATCCAATATTTTATATCCATTGTTTGATGTAATTTCTAAGTTCTTCGTCGCAGACATACACATAGCAGCCCTTCATGCCTCGGGTCATCAGCGTGCGGTAGGTGTTCTTGATCAGAGCTCGCAGCTTATTATGGGTATTTTCCCTATCTTCTTGCTCCATCTTTTTCCATCCCCAGATACTACGGTCATTAGAAGACCTTTTAGAAGGATTTACTTTAATAATGCCATCTCTAAAAACCAGGTCTTCTCCGATGATGACCCCTACATATTCGAATTCCAGTCCTTGGCAAGTATGAATGCAACCTATCTGGTCTACCGAACCTTTTGATATGCTCCAAGTATCATCATTAGAAAGATTCCATTTGTAGGCAAAATCATCCCCTATGACAATATCTTTCTGATGACTGTTTTTTCTGGAATTCCAATCCCAGCAATAACCAGCAACCATTCGACTTTTATTCTTATATCGATTCAGCTTCTTGATTTCAGCCATCATTTCCGATGGAGAATCAAAAATCTTAAAATCATAGGTAGTGCCACTTAACTTCACCGGGAGCAGATTGTCATATTGCAGAAGATGATCAAGCCAATTCAAATATTCATCACTTCCCGAACAACGTAGCTGGGCAGTCAATTGATGACAATGCACATCGGCCTGCTCATATTCCGCCCAAGCCTCGATTGCAGCTACCGAGCCAATATCCCTGAAATCCACCAGTTGTTTTTCGTCTATGAAGAATACACTTACTTTTGCTGCTAAAATGATTTCCTTGATCTGGTTCTCACCCAGATTACCATAACGGCCACTAAACTGTTGCAAGCGATGAGCTTCATCTACAATCAGCATATCCAGTTCATTAACCTTCTTGTCAAAATATCCACCACTTGATTTAAAGAGAATTTTGATGGAAGAATGAACATCTTTTGATTCCATAAACTTCTTATAGAACACATTTCTTGGAGCACTGTTTTTAGATACATAATGAGCCAGCAGCTTTCTTCGTGTCATCTCAACCAACAACTTGACAGCAATCACACTCTTGCCGGTTCCCGGTCCGCCCTTCACGATAACCACCTGTTTTCTGCCTGTTCTGAGATATTCATCATAAGCCCAGAGAATGTTCTGATAAGCCACTTTCTGCTCATCAATCATCTTGAATTCCGGATTTCCCTGCGCCATCTTGACAACGCAATCTATCAAGCTCTTGGAAGGAACTATCTTGCCATTTTCTATTACATAAATTGACTTATTCCGGTCACTCTTACTAACATATCTTGTTATAAATTCGCGCAGTTTATCTTCTTCATTCTTGCAGAACACTGGAGCTTTTTCCGTATATTTCTGATAGCGTGCATCAGATATACTGCCGTCGTCCACATAGTTATGCATAAACACGCAAGGGTGCAGACTTACCTGTCTCTGATGAACGGCCTCATTGAAATCATAGAGCAGGGAGGCATAGCAAGCTACCTGGTAACTAGGATGGGTGGTTTCCTTCAATCCGTCTTCATAATGAGTTACCACCAGTCCATCCTTATCAGTAGCCTGCACATGCTGCCATTGTTTCAACTCTATCATAACGATATTGGATATACCCTTACTATCCAAGCCCGTTATGATAAAGTCTATACGATTATTGGTAACAGGAATATTGTATTCCAATGCTACCCCTGTATCATCGGGAATCGCCTGACTATCTACCACTCTTGCCATATATCTCAACGAGTTATGCCAAGAGCGGATTTCACCTTCGCTCGTTTCCTCACCCAGTTTTGTTCTCACACTGGATGTCAATATATCTTCAATATGGGGTATATCGTTCAGGAATCCCCTTTTGGTGTTGTTATAGATAATCATGGTAGACCCTCCGAAGTTTAATTTATTGATTGCCCTTTTTCTTCTTCCACATCTGCTGAGCAGCAGCCCAGGCATTATCAAAAGGAAGGTTCAAAGATGCTAACATCTCTGGTATTGCCAAAGCCCAACTTACATAATAGTAAGCCAGAAGCTGGTAGCCGCCGAAATCCTTTCCTGGGATAGAAGGAACCTTATAGCCACTCTTCTTATCAGGCGAAATACCTGTGGTGCCGATCATGGCGATTTCGAAGGCAATCTTCTTGATATCCATCTTATCCATACCGTCAAAATACTCCAATGCACCCAGCATGTACATCGACATCATCATGGTCTTCATCGGATCCTCGCCATCCTTGTTCTCGGCATAGAAGGTATCCTGTTTCTCCTTCTGTTCCTCTGTCAGACCATCAAAAGAGTTACCACCCACAGGAGCATCTTCACCCAGTGCTGCATCACGCATAGCCTTGGTCTTCTCCATGCGCTCATAACTGTCATCAAGATATTCTTTCAATGGTTTCATCGACATCATATCATTCATATGGAATGAATCCATGAAGTATTCCACAAGCTCATATTCTTCACCTGGAGTATAGTCATCATAAGCCATAAACTCATCAAAGAAATCCTTGGCTTGATTATACTGAACCTTGGTTGGCTTATACTCCTGATAGAATCTCAAGCCAAAGAGGTGTTCGAAATTCATAGAGGTAACGATATTCATCACCTTACTGCTCTGCACGATGTCTTGAGGAACAAACTTGGCATTCTCAGAACCCTTAATGGCCTTGATATTGTAGGTTTCCTGTTCCATCAAAGACAACAGCTGGATGGCTCTGACAATAGGATACTTATCGTACATTCGGTTTTCCACAAACAAGTCAAGCGGACAGTTCATCACCTGGAGCATATAGCCGGCATGAATCTGCTCAACCACGCTCATAGCCTTAGAATGATCAAAACGGTTCACCAGTTTCTTAATCCAGGCAGCATACTTGGTTCTGAAAGCGATAACATTGTCATTGTTTGAGAAAATCACCCGGTTTTTATTCACCTTGTCAGCTTCCAGATTCATCTGAAGGTGCATCATTTCATGGATAGCAAGATGCTCCATGAAAGGCTTCTTAGGATTAATTTTCACAAGATGATAATCACGATGATGGGTTGGACCATACTCAAGCTTAGCAGACAAGTCGAGCGTTCTATCTTCTTCGATTTCAATCTTCTGATGATAGGTCATCTCTATCTCATCCTTGATGCCTAATACTACCTTCATATAGTTGGTAGATTCTACCACAGCATGGGCAGAAGCCAACAAAATCTTATGGAGCTCATCCATTACCTGAGGGTTCTCCGAACGAATATCAGAGAGCAAACTGCCCTTCAAAGCCGTATCAAAAGCTTTTCGATTTTCACTTTGGTTATAATAGCAAACAGCCAAACCATAGTAGGCATTTGCGTATTTTTTATCGCCCTTCAATACCTGCTCAAACATAGGAATAGCATGCTCATAGTCATTTTTTTCCATCATGATAGCAGCAATATTATTGATGGCGATAAAATTATCTGGAGAGTATTTCAGAACACTATCATAGTAGGTACGACCTACTTCATAATCATCTTTATATTTGCTGTAGAGGTTACCCATCAGGAGCAATGCCCAAGCATTCTTAGGGTCGCATTTCAAGGCTTCAATATTGATATCAATAGCCTTATCAATATTACCTGCTTCCATCTCCATTTGGGCAAGAATACGGTAACCCTCACTATGGCGTGAGTGTTTCTTCAAAAATTGCACTAAACGGCTATGAGCTTCCTCGAACTGGCGTTTTTCACAGAGTGTAGTAATCTCATTAAACTCTTTCTGAGATTGCTCTAAATCTTTTTGGTCAACTTTTACTCTTACCAAATCTCCATCGATGGTTACTTCTGCAGAATATCCATCCACGGTATAATAAGCTAAGAGTTTGTCTCTCAGCTCCTCTGGAGAATGAGCATCAAATTGCCCCCCCATATCTTTTATGTTATATATTATTTCCATTGTATTTTGTTTATTTTGAGAGCAAAGATACGGTTTTTATTCGAAACTCGCAAGAGTTTTCCGATAAAAGTTTGGAAAATGTTTTTTAGCAGTACGCTGGCAAGCTTGATCCTTATCCTCAGCTTAAGGTGAAAGTTAAGTAAAATGGGGTACAATATAAATTTCCCCCAAGTTGGAGGACTTTTATATTTATCTGATATTTAGCAGCATAAACTGCCATAAAAATCTCCTCATTCATCAGAACAAAAATTCAAAGTCACACTCCTTTAAAAAAAATAACTACCCATACACCCAAAAACAGGGCGTATGGGTAGGATTAACGACATAGATTCAAACGATACAAGTCGCAATTACCCTCCAACAACCATTGCCATGACGTGTGATATAACCTCTTTCTACCAAACGTTTTACCAGTTTCTGATTTGTTGTATATTGCATCTAATATCATTGCCAAATTTTAATAGTTTACTACTTATTATGGTGGTATGTTACCACCTTTGTCGGTGGTAAAGTATCAGATAAAATTCGTCTTAGATTTGCCCTTATTCTTTCAGTTGCTGTAACTGACTCTCCGCCAATCCTGTTATTTCCATCACCGTAGCTGCATCCATACCATTTGCCAGCATCTTTCTGGCAATTTCCAGGCTTCGCTGGTTCATGCCTTTCTCCATGCCTTCAGCCAAGCCTTTCTCCATGCCTTCAGCCAAGCCTTTCTCCATGCCTTCAGCCAAGCCTTTCTCCATGCCTTCAGCCAGGCCCTTTTCCATACCTTCAGCAAATCCTTCTTCTTTCCCTTCTCGCTTAGCGGTATCTATCGAATTCTTGATGTCGCGATATGCCATCTTACTGGCTTCATACTCTCTCTGTTCCTGCGGAGTAAATCGCGCAATCTCGGCTTCTTCAAAGAGGCGGTCGAAGACCTTATCGCATAAGGCCTTAGGACGCTGGGTGAGCTTGTAGAGATTCTTCAGGGCATAGAGCCACTTGTTGGGAGCTGATCCGAAAATTCGCTTAAAACCGAAATCGGTCAGCAAACTGATATATCTTTCTTCTACCTGCTTCATAATCCCTATGATATTATTGTTTCATTTATGCGAGCAAATTTACGACTTTATTTTGAAACACGCAAGGAATTCATAGAAAAGTTTTAGAAAAAGTGATCTGATAGCATTGGGGATAGCATAATCTTATCTTTTTAGTTGACAATCAAAATGCAGGGTCTGGCAGTAAGACCTGACGGAGATGGTTACAGTGGTTACAGTTACAGAAGTTACAGTTTTCAGCGGAGGGGGTACAAGGACTTTCGGAGTACTTTCAGATTGTAAGTAATAATAATAGATAATAATATATATAGAATTATATATATTATTATCTTCTTCTAAAGAAGGGAAAGGGAACTGACTCATGAAAAACTGTAACTTCTGTAACCGTAACCACTTTTGGGGGAAAATCGGGGTAGATGGCGCAAAAGGCAAACGTAGAGTTGGGATGCACAAAACATAGAGAAACTATTTACAGAATATAGTTTTCTTATCTTAAAAATTATGACTTGTTTTTATTAACAGGATCCTCCGCAAATGTTAAATCCGTTTAACAGAACTCTGCAGGGCGTTTTTTGGCTGTACCGGGAAAAAGTCGTACCTTTGCACTGTCATTCGAAGAAAGGCTGCACTCGGCATAGTTCAAGCAAGCTTGACTCTGCGCTCTTTTGCACTTTCTTTGCACTGTCTAAAAATAATTATTACCCCTTTAAAAAACTGATTGACTATGGGACAAGGAACTTGTAAGTATCGTAAAGTAACGCGTACTCCACAGAGTGGAGAGAACGCTGGTAAGAAACTCTGGTATGCTACCGCAGTGAGCGACCGTGAGATGAGTTTTGAGGACTTCGTGACTCATATCTCTGAGCACAACTCGCCATACAGTCGTGGTACTATTCACGGTGTGCTGATGGACACTTTGGACTGTCTGAAGCACCTGATCCTCGACGGCAAGAGCGTGCGTATCTCCGACCTCGGTCTGTTCTCCATCGGCATGACTTCGCGTGGCGAGGTGAGCAAGGACAAGGTGTCTGCTGCAAGCGTGCAAGGCGTTCACCTGATTGTGAGAAATACGAAGTCGTGGAGCAATGCTGAGCTGAAGAAGCTCACCAAGATTGTTGCCTACGACGAGTATAACTCCAGCGAGGACACCGGAGGAACCGGCAAGCCAGGCGGCGACTCCAACACCGGTGATACCACCCAAGGCGGTGGCGGAACCCAGGAAGGTGGTGGCGGCACCCAGGAAGGAGGTAGTGACGTAGGCCTCTAAAGCAGAGCCCCTTCGGGGGCTGTGTTTAAGCAGCAAAGAATTAATCACTAATCACTAACAATTAATCACTAAAAAAAGATGAAAAAGGACACTTGGAAAACTATCATTCAGATTGCGATATCAATCTTGACTGCGATTGCCACCACCTTGGGTGTGACCAGCTGTATGCCTTAAACGGCATCAGAAAGTGCCGGTAGGAGAAAATCCTATCGGCACTTTTTTGGTAAAAATCTGCGACGTCTGCGGGAGTTGTTTCTTGTCCCACAGATTCCCACAGATTTCCACAGATTCTTTCTTTTGTATCCTTTTACCTCTTTTAAGTTCCCACACGGATCTCACGATTCTCACGGATTTTTTACCTTTTTACCCTTTTACTTTTTTACCTTAAAAAGGACCAGCGATGGAATCGCTGGGAATACGGGGGCTACAGTCGCTGGGAATACGGCGAAACAATAGAAAAGGGTCTATATGCCACGACGAACGGGGTGGCATATAGGCCCTTTTGTTGTATCAGGGATATTGGAGGATGGCGCCACACGGGCTGAAGGCCCAAAAGCTCCTAGCCCTTTACCTTTGCTTTACCCTTCGGCCAGCGATTTTCAATTCCGCTTCGACCGGTGACCGTTGGTTCAGGGCGTGTGGGGCAAACAAGGCAAAGCCGCCAGGCGTCCCGGCGGATTCCAAATCCGCAGAGCCTAAATAGGTTACGACATTTTTTAACGCCGGATTGCAAATCCGACGGAACGCCAGAATTACAAATTGGACAGCAAGTATTTAATATACTCATCCGTCACGTTGGAAATCTCGCCCTTGTCGTAAATGGTCAGCAAGGTTACTTCCATACTTTCCGTATCTATTAATAAATTCAAGGTTAAGATGCGGGCGCCGCCACTCTTTCCCTTTCCTTTCGAAGCAATAGCCATTCTTACCTTTCGAACGCCTCCTCCAAGGTCGTCACCTAAAAAAGGATTATCCGAAATATCGTTCAGTAAATCGTCATAATCAGTTCGTAACGAATGATACTTCTTTGCCAAACGCTTAAACTGGCGTTTAAACTCTGGACCATATTTAATCGTTACTTCCATATCAATCCTCCTCGTCCAGTTCCTTTAACAGGTCACGAGCATCGGGCAACTTCTGGCCATTCAATTTTGCCATTCTTACCTCTTGTATCGCTCTTGTCAAAGATTCCTTGACATAAGCCTGCTGCTTTTCGGTCTTTGTCAAAACGGGGTCCTTCATTACTGATGTTGAAACTACACCGCGCAACATCTTGATGGCTGCACGTATCTTCTGCAAAGACTGACCCTCTGTATCTATTGTTACTAATATCTGTTCCATATCAACTCTATAAATTTATATATTTGGTGCAAAAATACGAGAAATATCTGAAAACTGCAAATATATATTGGTTTTTAACAGTTGTACCCTAATCTTGCTCCTCCTAAAACTTTCATCTGACGGCATGGAATGTTTATCCTTATGCCAACATCTTCCCTCTATTCCTATTTTTCTGCCAGGGATAAATACTTTTTTGCATATATAATAAGGTATAATGGTTATTTTTTTGTATTTTTGCAGAAAAATAAAAGACCTATCAATGAAAAGAAACATAAAAACATTCTACACCTTATTATATATAGTAGGATTCATCTGTTTTTGGCTGATGCCTCTACAGGCATCCGGCAGCATCAAACTGGACGGGAAACGACTCTCGGCTAAGGACGGTCTGTCGTGCAATACCGTGAACGACATCATCCAGGACAGAGACGGATTCATCTGGCTCGGAACACCGAACGGAGTGAGCAGATATGACGGCTATCAGTTTATCAACTTCACCAATCTCAGCAAGAACTCCGGACAAAAGACCCACCACTCCATCTCACAGCTCATCAACGACGAGAAACATGGACTCATCTGGGGCTACAATCCATCCAACATCCTCTGCTGCTTCGACCTGGAAACAGCTCATTTCTCCGATTATTTCGATAAGGAAAATGCTGCGCTCTTGAGAAACCGATTCAAGAGCCAGAATGGCATGTGGCTCTTTTCAGGAGATTTCGGAGCCAGATACCTGACCTATAGCAACGGGAAGTTGCACGCCACAGACTATACTACAAAGAACGGCAAGCTGATAGGCGACCATCAGCTACAGATGCAGGAAGATTTCAAACACAATATCTGGATAGCATCCGATAAAGGACTCAACCGCATCACCCCTGACGGCAAGAGCCATCTGATGCTCAAGAACCAGCACATCATCACCCTGACCACAGACGGCAATCATATCGCCGTGCTGACCGACAAGGGCGATGCCTTCCTCTATGACAACTCGGGCAAGCCCGTCAGGAAATCCCATCTTCCATCCATGGTGGGATATGTGGGGAAATCGCGCGCCTCCTTCTTCTGTCAGGGAGAATGGTATATCTTTACCCAGGAAGAAACTTTCGCCATGAACCTGAAGACCGGCATCTTCCACAAGCCAGCCATCCAGATACCGAATGCCATGTCGAAAACCTTTCTCAAATCCTATGAGTTTCTTTATGACAAGAAGGGAAACGCCTACCTGTTCAGCAAGAAGGGAAACCTCTTCAGGAAATTCCATCTGCTGGACGACAAGGCTTACATCAACGGTAGAGACAAGAACTTCGTGGCTGCCGAAGACGCCCACGGAAATGTATACATCGTATCTTATGGCAGCGGACTCTTCATCTACAACCCGAAGGAAGATGAACTCCAGCACTTCTCTGCAGCAGACAAGGACCCGCTCTTCCTTTCCGACTTCCTGCTGAACGTATTCATCGACCGCAGCGGATGCATCTGGATCTGTACCGGAGATGGCGTATATTGCTGCCGTGAACTGAAGGATCTCTACACAGAGCATGTCAAGATAGAACCAAATACCAACCGGGAATGGAGCAACTACGTGCGACACATCAGCAACATCGGCAATGACAAACTCGCCGTCAGCACCCGTGCCAACAGGACTTACATCTATGATGCCAAGACCCAACAGCGAACGTTGGAAATGCAGACCGATGCCTGCGTCTACGATTATGCCATCGACCCGCAGGGCAGGAAATGGATAGCCACCAAGGGCGACGGCATCTACATTGACAATGTGAGATATTCCAAATATGAGAAGGACCACGATGCTCCGGGCGCATCCTTCTACAAGACCATCTTCGACAAGCAAGGAAGAGCCTGGATTGCCACCTGGGGAGAAGGTCTGCTCATCACCCCACAGAAAACAGGGCAGCAGCCACGCAAATTCGAGCAGTTTCTGAATGCTGACGGCAAGGAAGCCCAAATCCATGATCTGCTTCTGGATAGAAAAGGCAGACTCTGGGTATGCAGCAACAACGGTATCATCATGGTGAATACCGCTGAGAGGAAGATTACAGCCCAGAAGTTCCTCCGCTTCAATGATGAAAACGGAAAGCTGCCGGTAAGCGAAATCAATAGCGGCATCGAGGCACACGACGGAAAACTGTGGTTTGCAGCAACCGGAGGCGTTCTGAAATGCAGCTACGACGAGAAGACCGGGGAACTGGAGTACGAGCTGTTTGATACCAGCAAGGGACTCACCGACAACAATACCCGCTCGCTGGAGGAAGACAACTACGGCAATATCTGGATTGGTACAGAGGAAGGAATCTCCCGTCTCAACGCCAAGACCAACGATATCCGCTCGTTCCAGATAGGACGCACCATCTTCAGCAACAACTTTACGGAGAACTGCGCCACCAGGCTGAAGGATGGCAGACTGGTATTCGGTGTTGCCGACGGTATGATCTTCATTCAGCCATCCCGCACCATCAGCATGCCACCAGCTAAGATGAAGGCAGTCATCACCGACCTCACCATCAACGGCATCTCGATATACGAAGCAGAAAACGAGCAATTCCTGACCAAGGCGCTGAACTATACACGGGAAATCAGCCTGCCACACGACAAGAATTCGCTCAACATCCACTTCTCCAACTTCGATTATCCGCACATCAAGGATGCGATATACCAGTACTATATGGAAGGAATAGACAATACCTGGCGCCCGATGACCAGCATCAATCATGCCGAGTTCAGCGACCTGAACCCTGGCAGCTACACCCTGCATATCCGTACCCGTATAGGCAGCAACCAGTGGAGCGAGGAAACCCTGCTCCATATCACCATCTGTCAGCCTTGGTACAATACGGTATGGGCGTGGTGCATCTATCTGCTCATCATCTGCGGAGCCGGAGTGCTCTACTACCGTTCATGGAGAAGAAACTTCGAACTGAACCAGCAGATTGCTTTGGAGAAACAGATGTCTGACTTCCGAATCAACTTCTTCACCCATATCTCTCATGAGTTCCGCACCCCGCTCGCCATCATCCAGAGTGCCGTGGAGAAGATGATGACCAAGAGAGAAGGCTATGCTTCCAAGAACAATATCTATACCCTCTCCAGAGGAACCAAGCGACTGCAGCGACTCATCAACCAGCTGATGGAGTTCCGCAAGATCAATACGGGCAATATGAAGCTGAATGTAGAAAAGGGCGAAATCATCGGTTTCGTGCGCGCCATCTACAATGATCTCTATACCGTGGCCAAGCAGAAGGACATCACCATGAATTTCACTCCTTGGACCAGCAACCACGAGATGCTCTTCGACCAGGAAAAGGTGGAAACCATCGTGTATAACCTGCTGAGCAATGCCGTGAAATATACCCCAGACAGGGGCATCATCAGCGTAAGACTCTATCTGGAGAACGACATCGTATTCTTCTCGGTAGAAGACAACGGTCCGGGCATCAAGCCGGAAAGAGAGGCTGACCTCTTCAAGCCATTCATGCACGGCTATGCTTCCAAGGGCGGTATGGGCATCGGTCTCTTTACAGCGCATCAGATGGCAGAAATCCACAAAGGTTCGCTCACCTATCAGCGTTCCCGGAATCTCGGAGGCTGCCGCTTCTGCCTTGCCCTGCCAGACGATGCCGGCAAGTATCAGCCGGAGGATATCATCGAGAAGAAGGCGCTGGACGACCACAGCATCGACAAGGACGAGATAGACATGATCGTGAAGGAGATGACTCCGAAAGCCATCAACAACGTTACCGTGATGGTGATAGAAGACGATCCGGACATGCTGGAGCAGATCAAGTCGGAGCTGTCGGTCTATTTCCATGTAGAAACATTCATGAACGGAAAGACGGGTTACGAGAACATCCGGAAGATTAAGCCAGCCCTGCTCATCAGCGACATCCAGTTGCCGGAAATGAGCGGCTACGAGATTGTAAGCAACATGAAGGCGAATCCGGAGACGCAGAATATCCCGGTCATCATGCTGACCGCCTTTGATGATACCAGCCATATACTGAAGGCATACAAGAACTTCGTAGATGACTATATGGTGAAGCCTTGCAACTTCAAGCTCCTCATCGCCCGAGCCCTGCAGTTTGTGGCTATGGACCTGAAGGCGAAACAGCAGGCTGAGGAGAAGGCGAAACTCCAGGAAAAGGCCCTCCAGGAGAATGCTCCGCAAGAGAACCCAGAGCAGACGTCAGGCGGAAAAGCCATCCAGATCAAGCCTGTGAAGGAGCTCAAGAAGAATGAGCCAACCCTCCTGATGTCAACCCTCGACAAGAAGTTCAAGGACAAGCTGGAGGCAATCGTGGCACAGCATATCAGCGACAACAACTTCAATGTAGACCGCCTTGCCGAGCTGCTCTGCCTGGGCAGAACCACGGTATATAACCGCACCAAGAGCATCATGGGTGTTTCGCCAAACATCTATATCCAGAACGAGCGTCTGCGCATTGCCGCCAAGCTCCTGCTGGAAGGCGAATACACCGTAAGCGAGATTAGCGAAAAGGTTGGTTTCTCCGATTCCACCTATTTCTATAAGTGCTTCAAGAACAAGTATGGAATAGCGCCTAGCAAGTATGTCAAGTAAAGATTGCCTGCCAAATAGATTACAAAAAAAAACTCGTTGGCTTCTTTACCAACGAGTTTTTTTATTCTTATAATCATCCTATTACCAGCCTGGATTCTGCTCCCACTTGGCACCATATTTCTCGTGCTTCAGCATCACGTCGTTAGGGATTGGGAAGAGATACATCTTGTCATCCCACTGGCGCTGTACGGTTTCACGGGTATAGGTGAAGGAACCATCATCGTTCCTGGTAATCTTCATCTCCTGAATGTTCTTGAAGAACTTGTCAGCCTCCTTCCAGCGGCGTACATCCCAGAAGCGATGACCCTCGAAAGCCAACTCTACCATGCGCTCGTTCTGATACTTGCTCCACCACTCATCATTGCTCAACGAAGTAGGGAAATCAGGCATTCCGGCACGCTGGCGAATCTTGTCCACAGCCTCATCTGCCGACATAGGGAGATCGGCACTCGTAGCAGTGGCGCTGCCCAGATACTTGAATGCAGCCTCAGCATAGTTGAGATAGAACTCACCCAGACGATAGGTAACCCAAGTATGATAGTCGCCCTGCTTCTTGGTCTTTGAAGTAAGGTCGATATCACCATGCAGCAACTTCTTCAGATAGTAACCCGTAGGAGTAGCACCCACCAACGGCTCGGCATTCACGCCGCCATAATAGGTCTGCAGCTTAGCCTTGTTATATCGGGCTGCAGTAGGCCATACATCACCGTTCTTGGCGATGGTCAACTCGAAGCGAGGATCACGGCCAGCGTATGGATTCTGCTCATCATAGCCGCTGCCAGCCTCATTGATTCCCTTACCCGTAGCCTTCATCTCGTAGGCATCCACCAGGTTCTGAGATGGGCAGTTTCTGCCGGAAGCAGAGTAACTTGCCTTAGCCATATCGATACCGAACGGATAGTTGTAGCTCTCTACCATATTATCCTTAGGATCGGTAGCTGAAATCTTGCTACCATAGATACGGCGACCGAAGATGATCTCGCACTTCTTGTCGGCATCCTTGTAATTATTGGTTGACCAGAGATCAGCATACTTGGCAGCGAGCTTCATGCCTCTTGCCTCGCAGGCATCCAGCAATTCCTTGGTATAGAGAGCAGCCTTGTGGTAACGCTCCTTATCGCCAGAAGGATTGAAGAGCGGACTTGCCCAATAGAGCGCTGCACGAGCCTTGAGGGCAAGAACGGTCAGGTTGTTGGCACGTCCATCCTCAGCTGTACTCAGAGCCATGCTTCCCAGGTCAGAGTAATCCTTGATGATGCTGTCCTTCACGGCATCACATTCATCGAAGATGTACTGGAACACCTCGTCAGATGACTTGCGAGGCTGATTGTTGACATCAGCTGCCGCCATCTCAGGATCTATGACAGGCACACCACCATACTGGCGAACGAGATTGAAATAGAAGTAAGCACGCCAGAAGCGGGCCTCCCACTTGTAGTTCTCGTAACGGTACATCTGCTGCTGATAGTCGGCATTGAGTTCAAAATCCTCGAACTTCAAATCCTGGAAATCCTTCAATACCACATTGCAGGTCTTGATGCCCTTATACATATTGCTCCAGAGCGAACCCTGGGCGTTGGATGGGCTCCAGCTGCCGTTATAGAAGGTCTCGATGCTGGTACCGCTCACGGAGTAAACACTCTCGTCGGTGGCAGAGGCAAGCATGCCTCCACCAAAGTTCTGACCATAATCATAGTCTGCATAATTGTAAATATCGGTCATGAAACCACCCACCTTCTCAAAGGTCTGAATCACATAATCCTTATCCTTGACTACCGTCTCGCTGTAATCCATCTTATCGCTGCAAGATGCCAGCGCCAAGAGTCCGAACAGACCATATACTAATTTATTTGTTTTCATTATTGTTCTACTTTAAGATAATTAGAATGTTACTGACAAACCAGCCACGATGCTGCGATTCAGAGGATTGGTTGCACCGAATACCTCAGGATCTGACTCATCGAGATGGTCGAAGCTAAACAAATCTACACCACGTACATACAACTTGGCTGCATTCAGGAGCTTGGTCTTGGCGAGCATCGCCTTAGGGAAGTTGTAATAAACCTCGATGTTGCGAAGCTTGAAGAATGAGCGGTCAAACATCCAGAGGGTGTTTGTATTGTAGTTGTTGGCATTGCTGGTTGAGCTCAGCGCCGGGAACTTGGCTGTGCCGGCTGTCTCAGGAGTCCAGCGGTTGTCGTAGTAGTACTGAGAGATGGTGGTGTTGCCCACCAGTGGCTTGTACATACTCTTGGTAGAAAGCACACCGCTATAACGGCCTGTACCCTGGAACATCGCATCTACGCCCAGTCCCTTCCACTCTACTCCCAAATGGATATTGTAGTAGATTTCTGGAGCCACGGTAGAATATCCGATGGCAGTCTTGTCGTTGGTATCAATCTGTCCGTCACCGTTCACATCCTCATACTTGATGTCGCCCGGACGAGGAGTGCTGCCCAGAAGCTGTGGCTTGGAAGCATCGATATCTGCCTGGTCCTTGAAGAAGCCGATAGCCTTGTAGCCGAAGAGCTGGCTTACGCGATGGCCGGTGCTTACCAGGTTAGGATAGAGCTTAGGAGCCTCATCCTGCTCCTTGATCTGGCTGCGATAGTAATCGATGTTGGCACCGATGTTGAACTTCACGTCGCCAATCTGCTTGTTGTAGTCGAGACTTGCCTCCCAACCCCAGCTGTCCACGATACCATCGCCCTCGTATGGAGCATCCACACCCAGCTCTGAAGAATACTTGCCTGCGGTAGAAACCCAGATGTTGGAACGGCGCTGATAGAAACCATCGAAACTGAAATCGAGACCGCCAAACAGAGTGGCATCTACTCCGGCATTGAACTTGGCTGCCTTCTCACGGGTCAGACCGGAAGTAGCAATGGCATCAAGATAGGTTCTGCCGAAATCGCTCTGGAAACCGCTGTTGAACGGATAGGTACCACCAGTTGTCTGATACTGCTGCATATAGTACATCCATCCGCTCTCAGGCAGGATGTCGGTCTGGATAATGCCGTAGGAAGCACGGAGCTTGAGGAAATCCACCCAGTTGAGATTCTTCATGAAATTCTCCTTGGAGAGTACCCAGGCTGCTGATACCGTAGGCGACAATGCCCACTTGCTGCCAGGAGCCAGACGGTTGGAACCGGATTCTACCAGGGCAAGGTCGAGGAAGTAGCGGTCGAGCAGACCATAGTGGGTGTACCAGCTGATGTTCTGGCGATAGAGCGTACTGTTGATGGCAAACTCATCGCTGAACTCGTAATCGTACTTCAACTGGCTGTAGATGCTGTGGGCGCCGAAGGTATTCTGATAGTCGGCACTGGCATCGGCATGGAAACGGCGGGAGAAGCTGTTGGTTGAGATGGAGGCACCGAGATCGCTCTCAGAACCACCCGTAAAGGCTTTGCCCAACTGAGGTTCGCCATCCAGCCAGTCGGCTACCGTAGGACTTCCATATACGTATGTCTTGCTGTAATTCTCGTAGATGTTGGAGAAATGGTCGTAAGCGATGCGACCCTGAACAGCCAGACCCTTCAATACCGCAGGGAGTTCCTGGCGGATAGTGAGGTCGGTATAGATACCACGGTTGTGATTTCTGGAGTAACCGGCATCCTGCGACTGAGCCACAGGGTTAACGGTACCAGCCCAGGTAGAGTTACCACCCCACTTGCCATCCTCGCCCTTCACGGCGAAGGCGGCAGAAGGCAGGCTATAGACCATATCCCACAACTTGGCAGAATTGCCCGGAGCATTCGACTCGGCGAGCACACCCAGGAGGTTCACCTTCATGGTAGTATTCTTCGAGAGAATCATATCCATATTCATGCGCAGGTTGCCCTTCACATATTTATTATTGGTAGAATATCCCTCGTGGGTATCCGGATTCTTCACGAAACCATTGTCATACTGCAGGTCGAGCAAGGCATAATACTTGAACTTCTCGCCACCGCCCGTAAACGAAGCGTTGAGCATATTGGTAACGCTGTGGTTGCGGAAGGTTTCATCCACCCAGTTAACGTTAGGATAGAGATAAGGATATTTGCCTGATCCGAAGGCATCCACCTCTTCCTGGGTATATCTAGGATTCTCGAAGCCGTCGTTGGCATAAGCCTCGTTCATCGCCTTGGCATAGGTCTGCGCATCCACGAACTTAGGCTTGTGAGCCATGAAGTTGATGGCATGATCCAGATTCACCTTGATTTCCTTGGAATTGAACTTACCGCGCTTGGTAGTGATGAGCACCACGCCGTTGGCACCCTTGTAGCCATAGAGTGCGGTGGCAGCAGCATCCTTCAATACGGATACGCTCTCTACTTCCTCGGCAGAGATATACTGGATATCACGCTCGATACCATCTACCACGAAGAGAGGGGTGTTGCCATCCAGACTCTGCATACCGCGGATGTAGAAGGTAGGATTGATGCCGGCATAGTTGCCGGAATTCTGCAGCGAAATCAGGCCGGAACCCTGTCCCAGGATAGAGTTGCCGATATTCTTGGCGCTGCGCTTGTTGGTACTCTCGCTGGTGATGACAGACACTGCTGAAGTTGACTGCTCGCGGGAGAAGTTCGCATTGGCACCCACATCGATGCTCTGAGCCGCATAGCGATGAGGAGCAATGGAATCTATTTTGACTTGTGCTGAAGCTGGCAGGCTCAGGAGAGCCATCGCCATCAGTACAGCATTCTTATTATTTTTCATCGAATTTACTTTTTTAATCTGTAACTTTAATCAAGTAACCTTTACTCAAGAGATAACCTCCGGCGGGATTACCAGCCTGGGTTCTGAACGAGATAACCCTTCAATACCTCGGTCTGTGGGAATGGGAACAGATACCACTTTACATCGAATCCATTCCACCATGCACGGGCTCCCGTGGTGATAGGCAGGCGCTTATACTCAAAATGAGATGGCTCGTACCAGGCATCATTGTCCTTATTCAGCTTCTTGTTGGTTCTGTCGCCATTATACCACTTGTTGGTAGAGGTTTCCCACTTGCCCGTAGCATCATCCTTCACCTGGCGATAGATAACCAGACGATGGAGAGTACGGCTGAAGAGGTCGGCTCTCTTATAGCGCTTCATATCGAAGAAGCGGGTGTTCTCGAATCCCAGCTCGCAGGCACGCTCGCGCAGCAACTCTTCCAGAAGATTCTCCTTGTTGGTGGTAAGATTCTCTGATGGGTTACATTCCGCAAGTCCCTTCAAACCTACACGGGCACGGATCTTGTCGATGTATTCCAAAGCCTTGACATTGTTGCCGTCTGCCTGAAGCAGAGCCTCGGCATAGATGAGATAGAGGTCGGAAAGACGCATCTCTACCCAGTGTGGCTTCTCGCGCTCGTAGGCAGAACCGGTGATTCCGTCGGCAATGTACTTGTTGTGGAAATAGCCTGTAGCAAAAGCACCCACACAATTGTTTGGACCTGTACCGGCATTGGTACCGCCCACATACAACTCTACATTCTGACCGGTTGACTTACCGTCGCCCACATTCACCTTGTCGCGCTGTCCGTTCACACTTACTGTTTCGTAAAGACGAGGGTCGCGGGTGTATTTCACATTCTGCAGTTCCTGCTTGCCTATCTTTCTGTCACCCTTGATGAACATGTGGTCCAATTCGCCAGCCTTCTCGGTCTCCTCCCAGTTGAATGGCTTGCCATCAGCCCAAGGGAACATCTCTACGAACTCCTGGGTAGGGCAATAAGCCTGGCGGTCGAGGGTACGCATATACTGACGTGCCGCCCAACAATACCTGGAGTTGTGGTTGTTGTCGGTAACGCGGGTCTCGAAGATGACCTCCGGACTAGCCTGACTGATATACGCAAAGCGATAGGCAAAGCGATAAGCCTCAGTAGTCTTGGCTGTCGGCTCTACAAGATGGTAAGGATTGCCGTTGTTGGCATTCTCATTGAAGAAGTCTTCACATGCCTTCTTGCACTGCTGCCACAACTCAGGCTTCCTGCCACCCATCCAAGCCAGACTGTCCTGACTCGCATTCTCCATGGAATACTTGCCGCTGTAATATGGCTGGTCGTCGTTGAACAATGGAGAAGCAGCAAACTGCAGTACACGGCACTTCATCGCCATGGCAGCTGCCTTGGTCCAGTGTGCCTTCATGGTAGTGACATCATCATCAGAATAAGCAAAAGGAAGGGCTCCTGAATTGATAGCCTCATCATAAAGCTTGAGAATGAAATCGAGTGTCTTCTCTACCGAAGCACGTGGCGCATCCAGCTTATCTCCGTTTACATCGTATGAGTGAGTAACCAGAGGCAGACCGCCGTACATGCGGAAGAGGTTGAAGTAGGAAGATGCTATCAGGCACTTCGCCTCAGCCACATACTGCTTTTTGGTAGCCTCATCCATATCAGGCACACGGTCGATATTCTCCATCAGGAGGTAGCAGGCATGCACCATCTCCCAGATATTCTCCTTGTCAAAACCATAGATGGAATTGCTGCTGGCTGCTGTCATGTAATCTTCATACACCAGATTATACATAGCAACTGACGCTGTAGGATTGTGCCAGCAGTCTGACATCGCCTCAATCTGACCACTGAAGTAACTGTGGGAGTTACCGTCACCCGCCTTGAAAGGCAGACCGTAGTACTGGTTCTTATAAATACTGGTCAAGAACTGCTGGGTATATTCTGCACTATTGAAGATGGTATCAATGGTAACATCGCCACCCGGAGTCTTTTCTATGAAGGAATCTCCAAACTTGATCTGCTCTGTACAACCCGTCACCGCAGAACCGATAACGGCAGTAAGAACGATTCCTCTGAATATATTGTTAAGTTTCATTGTATTTACCTTATTTATATATATTAATGTGTAATATATTAGAAGCCCACCTTCAAAGACAGCATATAGGTACGCTGCAATGGATAGGATGGTGCCGTGGTAGCACGTGCCTCAGGATCACCCCAGATATAAGGAGTGAAGGTAAGGAGGTTGTAACCGCTGAATGCCAACTGCAACTGGTTCATACCCATGCGCTTCATGAACGGAGCGTTGAAATCATAGGAAATCTGCAGGGTCTTCAGGCGCAGATACTTCGCATCCTTCTCATAGAGGGTAGAAGTGGCATAATTGTTTTCCCAGGAATCCAATGATACACGAGGATACTTCGCACTCTGAGATGGATTATCGGCTGTCCAGCTGTTCTCCACCACATACTTCAGGAGTCCACCCATCTCGTGAGAGGTCTTGTTGTAGAATGGTGAGCGGAACACACCATCCAGCATACGGCTTACGTTCCAGGCACCCGTCCACTGGGTATTGACAGACCAACCCTTGTAGCTGAATCCTAGGTTCAGACCAACCATATACTCAGGATCATCGGTATAGCCCAGGTCGCGGGTCTTATCGTTCGGGTCTATCTTTCCATCGTGGTTCAAATCCACATACACAGCATCACCAGGCTGGATGTTCTCTACCAGCTGGGTAGGGAATTTCTCGCCGAAAGTCTGCTCATAGAGTGCCGGTGTCTGCTCGTCGTAATAACGCCAGAACTGATACATGCTGCGGGCACCCAGACGATGGTTCTTTGCCATCTGATAAGCCTCTGGCTGCAGAGCCTCACCATTGTTGATCAGCTCATTCTGGTTGTAAGAGAGGTTGACACCTGCCCAATATCTGAAGTTCTTGCCTATCTTGTCCTGCCACTTCAGGGATGCTTCCCATCCCCAGCTGTTCACCTCACCATCGTTGGTGTAAGGCATCTTGAAACCGATGATGGTAGGTACATTGTTGTCAATCATCATGATGTCGGTACGGTGCTCGTAGTAGTAATCGAAGTTACCACGGAGCTTATCCTTCAGGAAGTTGATGTCGAAACCATAGTCCTGCTTGTAGGCGTGCTCCCAGGTGATGTCGGCATTGTGGCGCGCCATCTCGTAGGCTCCCTTCCATACGGTAGTGTTGTTGACACCGAAGATGTATCCGTATCCATCACGGGTAGAAACGCCATTATTGTTGATAGCAAAAGGATCGGCGGTGTACATAAAGCGGTTGCCGTTCAGATTGGCATTACCTACCAGACCGTAGCTGGCACGGAGCTTCAGGAAGCTTACTACCTTGGTAAGCGGCTTGAAGAATGGTTCATCGCTCACTACCCAACCCACAGACATAGCTGGGAAAGTACCGTAACGCTTGCCCGGAGCAAAGTTCTCGGAACCATTGTAACCCACATTGAACTCAGCCATGTAGCGGTTGTTCCAGTCGTAGGTAACACGACCTACCAGACCTACCTGGCGGTGAGGCACATTGGTATAGGTGCTCGGATAATAGCTGCTGTCCTGATTGTAGAGCAGGATGGCACCCACATTGTTCAAGCCGAACGAACGGTTGTAGTTGAGACCTGCCTCAAAATACCAGTAACGGCTGCGACCGGTCTTCTCTTCATACTTCAACTGCTCTTCGTTACCATATTTCTTATATTTATAGGTACCGTCGTCCTGGAGTACAGGGGTATAGGTAGCCTTTTTGGCGTAAGCATTCTTATTGATGGCGTAGGCACCATTGTATGAAGCCTTCATCTTGAAAGAAAGACCCTTGGTAATCATATCAAGCTTCTGCTTCAACTGGAGGTCGAACTGCAGCTTGTTGTTGGTAGTCTTCATGAAACCGCCATTCACATCATTATTGCCGAAATAGGTGATGCCGCTGCCCCCCACGAAAGGAAGCTGGTCGGTACCGCAATCCTCATACTGGGTCTCGGTAGCGATGTATCTGCCGTTGATGATACCCGGACTGGAGAATGGAGTAGCCTGATAAGCCTCATTGATCAGACCGGATGAGCCCTGACCGGAATATGGCTTGTTGGCATTATCTACCTTACCTGCCAGATTGAAGGAGATGGTGGTTGTCTTGGTGACATCCAGGTCGAGGTTGGCACGGTAGTTGAAACTGTTATACTGATAACCGAAGTCGTAATCCTGACCAAACTCCTTGAACAGACCACCCTGAGTATAGTAACCTACATTGATGAAGTAGCGTGCCGTCTTGGTACCACCGCTGATGTTCAGATTGTGCTTACTCTGCATGGTAGCATCCTTCATAATGTATTCAGCCCACAAGGTGCTAGGGAAACGGATAGGATCACTTCCATCCTTGAACTTCTGGATAACGACATCAGAGAACTGAGGACTCAACGGATTGCCTTCCTTGCCATGCGAATTCTGGCGCATCATATTATGGAAGGTAGCATATTCGTAGCTGTTAGCCTGCTCTACCATCTTGGTAGGAGTCAGGATACCCCATGAAGTAGAACCGCTGATCTTGGTCTTACCCTCCTGACCACGCTTGGTGGTAATCAGGATCACACCGTTGGCACCACGCACACCGAATACGGCTGTGGCAGAAGCATCCTTCAAAACGGTGATGCTCTCGATTTCCTCAGGATCCACATCGCTCATGCTTCGCTCTACACCATCCACCTGAACCAAAGGGTCGGCACCATTGAAAGAAGCCTTACCACGAACAAATACGCTCGCAGCATCAGAACCCGGTTCACCGGAATACTGTACGGTGGTAACACCCGAAAGCTGACCACCGAGCACATTGTTGACATTACCTACAGGGGTACGGACCAGGTCTTCACTCTTCACGCTGGAGAGGGCACCTGTAACGGTTACCTTCTTCTGCACACCATAGGCAACTACCTCTACAGCCTTGAGGGAAGTAGCCTCTTCCTTCAAGACCACCTGCATGCCGTTTTTGGCAACCACGGTCTGTGATACGAATCCAATGTAACTGATCTTTAACTTGGCTCCTGGCTTCACGTTGAGAGAGAAATTACCATCAAAGTCTGTAACCGTACCCTGGGTAACTTTCTGTCCCTCGATGATAACACTAGCTCCAATAACGGCTTCACCATTGGCATCAACAACAGTACCCTTGAGGATACCTGTCTGTTGAGCTATAGCCGTAGTCGCGTTAGCAGAACCTGCACCTCCGCAAAGAGGGGCAAGCATCAATGCCGTGCAAAACAAAGTTGCAGGCAATGCTGAACTTTTCATAAATAGCTTGTTATTCATTTTGTTTATTATGACGTTAAGATTTTACTTTCTATTTTGGTTTGACAATTTCGCTTTGTTAGTCGCAATCCTCTTGAAAAGGATTTCTGCTGCAAAGCTATTAAAAAACCTTGTTTTTCATAGAATAAAATTGTTCAACTATCATTATTATCATCCAAAACCATGCATTTTATACATTTCAGTATAATTTTAAATACTTTTTTACATATATAATAAGGTATAGTGGATTTTTTTGTGTATTTTTGCCGAAAAATTAGCGAAAAGGCGGATTTGGACATAAAAACGCCTCTAAGCGATTATACAGAAACAAAATAAGCAATATGCAAACCAGCAAATATCTATTAGCAACAGAAAGAGACGCCGAATGGGGTCTCACCATCAGCACCGTGGGACGAGAGGAAATCGTACCAGGGGAAGAATATCCTACCAAGGGACATGCCGATGGATATTATTTCGATATTAAGAAGGGAAGAACCCTCGATGAATACCAGCTCCTCTATCAGCCGGAAGGAGAAGGTGTGTTCAGCTCTGCCCATCTTCCGGAAACCAAAATCAAGGCTGGAGACATCTTCCTGCTCTTTCCCGGTGAATGGCACAGCTATCATCCATCGAGCACAAAGGGATGGAAGAGCTACTGGATCGGATTCAAGGGAAAGAATATCAACGACCGTGTGAAGGCGGGATTCCTATCGCCGGAAAAGCCGATCTATCACGTGGGCTACAGCAATGAAATCATCGCCCTGTATGAAGAGGCGTACAAGACGGCACAGGAGGAGGCTGCATTCGTACAGCAGGCACTGGCGGGCATCGTGAACCACCTCATCGGAAAGATGTATTCCTTGGAGAGAAACATCATCCTGGGCAAGGATTCCAAGTATGTGGATATCATCAACAGGGCTCGTCTGCGCATCCGTGAGAGCCTGGAGGATACACTCACCATCCAGGATTTAGCACAGGAACTGGGCGTCAGCTATTCTTCGTTCCGCAAGCTCTTCAAGGAATATACCGGCTTCGCTCCTGCACTCTATCAGCAGACTTTGAAACTGCAGAGAGCCAAGGAACTGCTGTCTACCACCAATGAGAGCATCAAGGAAATAGCCTACCGCCTCAATTTCGAATCCCCTGATTATTTCTCGGCTAAATTCAAGAATCAGACCGGCATGAAGCCATCCGATTTCAGAAACACCACCCGATAAAAAAATTCCACAAACAGATGAGGGTGTGTCATAAGCTTCTTGCCTAGGGTATAGATAAGGCACGGATTACACGGATTTTATGGCGCTAACGTAGGCAAAGCGATTATAATCGCATAAAGAATCCGTGTAATCCGTGCCAAAAACTGCTCCACCCAAAAACTTAAATTTTTGATATTTCTTTTAGATTCTTGACCAGCCGCCAAAAAACTAGGCTCTAATATCATTTTCTATTGTTCCTTCTTGCGTTTTCATCCTATCTTTGCAACCGTAAACAAATAACAATAACTTAAAATACACGCTATAAAAATGGAACAGAAGAAATACTTCTTTGCCGTAGACCTGGGTGCTACCAGTGGCAGAACCATCCTGGGAAGTCTGGCTGAGGGCAAGTTCGAACTGGAAGAACTCACCCGCTTCGACAACCGACTCATCGAGACCGGCAATCACTTCTATTGGGACATCTTCGCCCTCTTCTATGAGATTATCGCCGGATTGAAACTCGTGGCGCAGCGCGGCATCCATATCGAAAGCATCGGTATCGATACCTGGGGATGCGACTTCGTATATGTGGACAAAAACGGGGATATCCTCCGCAATCCTCTCGCCTACCGCGACCCTCATACCTTCGGCATGATGGAGAAATACTTCGACGAGAAAATCAGCAAAGAAAAGGTATACGAGAAGACCGGAATCCAATTCATGAACTTCAATTCGCTCTTCCAGATATACGCCATGAGAAAGGCGGGAAACGTGGCTTTGGAGAATGCTGACAAGATTCTCTTTATCCCTGATGCTCTGAGCTATATGCTCACCGGAAACGCAATCTGCGAATATACCGTGGCATCTACTTCCCAAATTCTCAACCCGATGACGGGCGACCTGGACAACGATCTCGTGGAGAGTCTCGGACTGAAGAGAGAGCAGTTTGGCAAGATGACCAACCCTGCTTCCATCATCGGTACGCTGACCGAAGAGGTGCAGAAGATGACGGGCTTGAATGCCGTTCCGGTCATCGCCGTAGCGGGTCACGATACAGCCAGCGCCGTAGCTGCCGTGCCAGCCAAGAACGAGGAGTTTGCCTATCTGAGCTCCGGTACCTGGAGTCTGATGGGTATCGAGACCAAGAAAGCCATTATCAATGAGAAGAGTTATGAACTCAACTTCACTAACGAAGGCGGCATCGAGGGTACTACCCGATTCCTGAAGAACATCTGCGGCATGTGGATTTACGAGCGCTGCCGCAAGGAATGGAAGGACGAAGCGGCTGCCAGCCAGAAGGATATGAAGAGTCTGGGACATGCAGAGCTGATTGCGGAAGCGATGAAGCAGCCTGCCTTCCAGAGCATCATCAACCCGGACGATGCCTGCTTTGCCAACCCATCGAGCATGGTAGAGGCTATCAGGCAGTATTGCGAAAAGACAGGACAGCACGTTCCTCAGAACTATGGCGAATTCTGCCGTTGCATCTTCGAGAGTCTTGCGCTCCGTTATCGTCAGATTTTCACCTGGCTGAAGAATTTTGCCGACTTCGACCTCAACGTGCTCCACATCATCGGTGGCGGTTCGCTCAACCAATATCTCAACCAGTTCACTGCCGACAGCTGCGGTGTCACCGTATTGGCGGGTCCTCAGGAAGGCACAGCCATCGGCAACATCATGCTCCAGGCGAAGGCATCAGGCTTGGTCAAGGACATCTGGGAAATGCGTCAGATCATCGCCAACTCGCTTGAGCTCAAGAAATTCGAGCCAAAGAACAAGGAGGCATGGGATGAGGCATACGAGAAGTTTTTAAAGATAAAAGGGTAAAAAGGTAAAAGGGTAAAAAGGAAAAAAGAACCTTCCCCCCTTGGTCGCCTCCGTTCCCAGCGATTCCATCGCTGGGTTCCCCCCAGTCATAAGCAAAAAAAACAACAAACAAAATACATAAAAACAATGAAAGCAGATTTGATTTTAAAGAATTACGAGATTGCAAAGGAGCGCTATGCTGCTCTAGGTGTAGATACTGACAAGGCTATTGAGACTTTGGAGAAGACTCCAATCTCTCTGCATTGCTGGCAGGCTGACGACGTGGTTGGCTTCGAGCGTGGCGAGGCTGCTTCTGGCGGTATCCAGAGTACAGGTAACTATCCAGGCAAGGCTCGCAACATCGACGAGCTCCGTCAGGACATCGAGAAGGTGAACTCTCTCCTCGCTGGTACTTTCCGTCTCAATCTCCACGAGATTTACGGTGAGTTCGGCGGCAAGCAGATCGACCGCAACGAAGTTACCGTTGACCAGTTTACAGGCTGGATGCAGTGGGCTAAGGAACAGAACATGAAGCTCGACTTCAACTCAACTTCTTTCTCTCACCCATTGAGCGGAAGCCTCACATTGTCAAATCCTGATCCAGCTATCCGCGAGTTCTGGATTGAGCACACCAAGCGTTGCCGCCGTATCGCAGACGCCATGGGTAAGTTCCAAAACGACCCATGTATCATGAACATCTGGGTACACGATGGTTCCAAGGATATCACCGTAGAGAAGGGCCGCTATCGCGAGATCCTGAAGAACTCTCTCGATGAGATCCTGGCAGAGGAATTGCCAAACATGAAGTCTTGCCTGGAGGCTAAGCTCTTCGGTATCGGCTTGGAGGCTTACACCGTAGGTTCTCACGACTTCTACGCTGGCTACTGCGCTAAGAACAACGTGATGTATACCCTGGATACAGGTCACTATGAGCCAACAGAGAACGTATCAGATGCAGTTTCTGCACTCCTGCTCTTCGTTCCTGAGCTGATGCTCCACGTATCCCGTCCAATGCACTGGGATTCAGACCACGTAACTCTCTTCGACGACAATACACGCAACCTCTTCTCTGAGCTGGTTCGTGCCAACGCACTCGACCGTGCTCACATCGGTCTCGACTACTTCGACGGTTCCATCAACCGTATCGGTGCTTATATCATCGGTGTTCGTGCTGCTCAGAAGTCATTGTTGCAGGCATTCCTTGAGCCACTGGATACCCTCCGCAAGTATGAGGACGAGGGCAAGCTCTTCCAGCGCCTGGCTCTCCTCGAGGAAGAGAAGACATTGCCATTCGGTGCTGTATATGATTACTTCAACCTGAAGAACAACATCCCTGTTGGCGAAGAGTATATCGCTGACATCGAGAAGTATGAAGCAGAAGTTCTCGCAAAGAGAAACTAAGATATAAAACTGCATAAGTGGTTTTAAAAAAGCTTTTGCCCTTACAGGGCGCATGAATTAATAAACACCTATCCCCAGGGCGATGCCCTGGGCTAGGTGCTTTTGCCCTTTCAGGGCGCTTAAGCCACCGGCAACGGTTTTATAACCTAATTACCAAGCAATTAACAATACAATGGAAATATTAATAGGACTTTTCATCATAGCCATCGGTGCATTCTGCCAGTCCAGCTGTTACGTCCCTATCAACAAGATCAAAGATTGGAGTTGGGAATCATACTGGGTAGTTCAGGGTGTGTTCGCATGGCTTATTTTGCCTTTCTTAGGCGCAATGCTCGCTGTACCAAGCGGCCATTCCTTCTTTGAATTATTCGACGGTTATGGCTTCAACGTAGCGATGACCATGCTCTTCGGTGTACTCTGGGGCGTAGGCGGACTGACCTTCGGCCTTTCCATGCGCTACCTGGGCGTGGCGTTGGGTCAGAGCATCGCCCTGGGAACCTGTGCAGGTCTCGGAACCATCATGGGTCCGGTTCTGCTCAACATCTTCTTCCCCGAGCTGGATGCCCTTTCATCGCTCACCTTCAGCGTCATCCTCGGTGTGGTAGTCACCCTTATCGGTATCGCCATCATCGGTGTGGCTGGAAGCATGAAGGCTTCCTCTCTCTCTGAAGAAGAGAAGAAGGCGGCTGTGAAGGACTTCAACTTCCCTAAGGGTCTCGCCATCGCCCTGCTGGCTGGTTTTATGAGCGGATGCTTCAATGTGGGTCTTGCCTTCGGAGAGGATATCCACTTCGGCACCTTCACTCCGGATATGTTCAAGACCCTGCCTGCCACCTTCCTCGTAACCGTGGGTGGTTTCATCACCAACGCCATCTACTGTTTCTATCAGAACACCAAGAATCATACTTGGAGCGACTACAAGAACGAGGAGGTTTGGAGCAACAACATCTTATATTGTGCCTTGGCGGGAGCCTTGTGGTACAGTCAGTTCTTCGGCTTGTCCTTAGGAAAGGGGTTCCTCACCGAATCTCCTACCCTCATGACCCTGTCTTTCTGCATCCTGATGGCACTGAATGTAGTGTTCTCGAATGTATGGGGCATCATTCTGAAGGAATGGAAAGGCTGCTCTAAAAAGACCATCGGCGTATTAATCGTTGGCATCATTGTCTTGATTATCTCAAGCTTCTTGCCACAGTTGGTTTAACATTAAAACATAGAATGATATGAAAAGATTTGCATTTAAAATGTATCTCAAGAAGGGATGCGAAAAGGAATATGCCAAACGCCATGCTGCGATTTGGCCTGAGTTGAAACAGATGATCAAGGACCAGGGTGTGAGCGACTACAGCATCTTCTGGGACAAGGACACCAACCTGCTCTTTGCCGTTCAGAAATGCGATAGCGATACCAACAGCCAGGACACCACCAACGTGGATCCTATCACCCAGAAATGGTGGGATATGATGGCAGATATCATGGAAGTAAACCCGGATAATTCGCCCGTCAGCATCCCATTGGAAGAACTCTTCCACATGGATTAATATAAAGAATTTAGTTAGCTTAGAAACAGAAAAAGCCCCCGAGTATCTCACGATGTTCGGGGGCTTTGTTTCACTAAACCCAAAAACTTTTACCTAATAACACTAAAACCTAATAAACCTATTACCTATAAAATGTATATCCAGTAAACCTATTTATATCAAAATATTACCAACAACACTATATCTACTATTCATAGAATATCAGATATTGAATCAATATCTGACATTCTTTATGTATCTGATGAACTAACCTATATTTTATCTTGGCAAATTGAAAGCCTTGGTCATCTCAGCCATCTCTTCCTGGCTCATGCCATCAGGCTCGAATCCCATGCATTTTGAATCGATATAGATCTTAGCGCTCTTTGAGAGCACGTCAATCTGGTCGAAGGCATCCATCACGTCCAGGCCCTTGGCAAAGACACCGTGCTTCTCCCACATTACTACATCGTAATCCTCCAGCTCCTTCAAAGTCTCCTCAGCCAGCTTCAAGCTGCCAGGCAACTGATAAGGAACAATGCCCAAACCGAGCGGACAGAAAGCCTTGGTCTCTGGAATCATGCTCCAGAGCAGGTTGCTCAAAACGTCCTTGCCCATGAACTTCTTGTTATGGCTCATGGCGATGAGCTCGATAGGGTGAGTATGAACGGTAGCCTTATAGTTGGAACCCTTCTCGATGAGACGGGCATGAACGCTTAGGTGACTAGGCAACTCTGAGGTTGGCATCACAGGATTATCGGCGATGATGACATAGCTGGCGCAATCGTCGAGGATACGGATGATAGAACCGTTCTCCATAGGCCAGCGAGCCAAGTCGCGCATACGCTTACCTGTTCCCTTGCAGAAGAAGTAACAGCCCTTCAATGCAGGCAAAGCTGTACCAATCTGCTTCACTTCGCTGATAGCTGGCAAAGCCTTGATCTCGTCATCAACCAAGTCTGTTACGTTTACGGTGATATTACCACCATTACGCTCAGCCCAACCATTCTGCCAGAGGTATCCGGCAACTTCTGCAATCTTCTCGACCTCCTTTTTCAAGGCAGGACGACCTTCTAAAACACTATTCATATTATTCTTGTTATTAGCTTGTTTAAAATTTCTGCTGCAAAAATACTCATTTCGCCCCATACCCAACCTATTCTTTTGATATTTAAGCTATGACATTTGGCATAACATTTTCTGTTTTTCTGATTTCAGTAGACACTTTCAATTTTATAAAACGGAAATAGTAGAAACTCGAACAAAAGAACATGAAATCGTACAAAAATCCATAAGAAATATACATTCTTTTCGTAACTTTGCAACAAAATTAGAATAATAACGCAACAAAACAATCAAAACAAAATCAGAATGAGAAAAAGACTATTTCTGCTTCTACTCGCATTCATCTCGCTCTGCCAGATGAATGCAGTGGAAAGAACAAAGCTCAATTTCAATGGAGGATGGTTGCTCAAGGTGGGCGACTTCCCGGGAGCAGAACAGGCAAACTACAAGGATGCCGGTTGGAAACAGATTACGCTGCCTCGTGCCTTTAACGAGAAAGAAGCGTTCAAGGTTTCTATCGAACACCTCAGCGACACCATCATGTGGTATCGCAAGCACTTCCATATCCAGAAAGTGGGCGACCGCAAGTATTTCATCGAGTTCGAAGGCGTGCGCTTCGGTGCCGACATCTGGCTCAATGGTAAGAAAGTGGGATATACCGAGAATGGTGTGATGGCAAGCGGATTCGATCTGACACCTTATATTATAAAAGGTGAGAACGTCATCGCCGTACGTGTGGATAACTCCTGGAGCTATCGTGAGCGTACCAGTGGTCAGCGTTTCCAGTGGAACGACAAGAACTTCAATGCCAACTATGGCGGTATTCCGAAGAATGTGTTCCTCCACATCACCGACAAACTCCACCAGACCCTTCCGCTCTACAATAATCTCAAGACCACAGGTATCTATATCTATGGCAGCAACTATGATATTGCGGGAAAGAAGGTAACGGTGAACGCTGAATCGCAGGTAAGAAATGAGGATTCCAAGCCTCGCTCTTTCCGCTTCTTCGCCAAGATTCTGGATGCAGAAGGCAAGGAAGTGGGTCATTTTGATGGCGAAAGATACACATTGAAGCCAGGCGAAACCAGGACCGTGAAGGTGAGCGGACTCCTGAACAACGCTCACTTCTGGAGTTGGGGATATGGCTATCTCTACACCGTGAAGACCCTATTGAAGGCAGACGACGGCAGCAAGATAGACGATGTCATCACCAAGACCGGTTTCCGCAAAACCCAGTTTGGCGAAGGCAAGTTCTATCTCAACGATCGTGCCATCATGATGCACGGCTATGCGCAGCGCACCTCCAACGAGTGGCCTGGCGTGGGCATGAGCGTTCCTGCCTGGCTGAGCGACTACAGCAACAAGCTGATGGTAGAATCGGGCGGCAACCTGGTTCGCTGGATGCACGTATGCCCTTGGAAGCAGGACATCGAGAGCTGCGACCGAGTGGGCTTGATTCAGGCAATGCCAGCCGGTGATGCCGAAAGAGACGTAGAAGGCAGAAGATGGGAACAGCGCCTGGAACTGATGAAGGAAGCCATCATCTACAACCGCAACAACCCTAGCATCATCTTCTACGAAAGCGGTAATAAGGGTGTGAGCCGCGAACACATGTTGCAGATGAAAGCCATCCGCGACGAATTCGACCCTCACGGCGGCAGAGCCAGCGGCAGCCGAGAGATGCTCAACATCAACGAGGCTGAATACGGCGGCGAAATGCTTTACATCAACAAGAGCAAGAAGCACCCGATGTGGTCGATGGAGTATCATCGCGACGAGGGTTTGCGCAAATACTGGGATGAACAGAGCTATCCTTACCACAAGGAAGGCGACGGTCCCTTGTATCGCGGCAAACCTGCCTTCGAATACAACCACAACATGGATACCTTTGCAGCAAGCATGGTAGAGCGATGGTTTGAATACTGGCAGGAGCGTCCGGGCACCGGAAAACGAGTAAGCGATGGCGGTACCAAGATTATCTTCTCAGATACCAACACCCATCATCGTGGTGAGGCAAACTACCGTTCGAGCGGTGTAACCGATGCGATGCGCATTCCGAAGGATGCCTTCTTTGCTCATCAGGTAATGTGGAATGGCTGGGTATCTCCTGAAAAAGACGCCACCTATATCGTAGGCCACTGGAACTACAAGCCAGGAACCATCAAGCAGACAGAATATGTGGTAAGTACCGGCGACGAGGTAGAACTCTTTGTCAACGGCAAGAGTCTGGGCATGGGCGAACGCAGCAACCAGTGGCTCTTCACCTGGAAGAATGTACCTTTCGAGGCTGGAAAGATTGAAGCTGTTGCTTATACATACGATAAGTCTGATAAGAAATCAAAAGATGCCAAGACCAAGAAAGAAACAAGCCGTTATGCCATCGAAACTGCGGGCAAGCCTCATCACATCAAGCTCACCAGCATCCAGAATCCGGAAGGTTTCAAGGCTGATGGTGCCGACATGGCGCTCATCCAGGTAGAGGTGGTAGATAAGCAGGGCAGACGCTGTCCACTCGACAACCGAACCATCCACTTCAACTATCAGGGCGAAATGGAATGGATTGGCGGATTGGCAACTCCTAACAAGGAAACCCAAAAGGCACTTGCAGCCAAGAATCAGAGCCTCGTGGTAGATAAGAACGAGACAGCAGAACAGAAGGCAGCCCGCAAAGCTGCAGATATTCTAGACTCTACAGATAGCGACAACACCTTTGATAATTATATAGGAAAGATTGATTTACCTGTAGAATGCGGTGTAAACAGAGTCTTGATCCGCAGTACCGTGAACCCAGGAAACATCACAATCTGTGCTGGTGCTGATGGCATCAAGGGCGTGGCAAGCATCGACTTGAAGACCGAGAAGGTCGATATCGAGCACTACCTGCCTCAGTTCAGCTTGAAGGGCGACCTTTCTCGTGGCGAAACACCATCTACCCCATCCTATACCGATATCAAGGAGACCATTGATATCACTGGTGCCGTGGCTGGCGTAAACCAGGAAGATGCCCAGAAAACTTTCGATGACGATGAGACTACAGAATGGAAGAGCGATGGCAAGCCTGAGAATGCATGGATTACCTATCAGTTTGCCAAGAAAGAGAAGGTAGACGAAATCACCGTGAAACTTACGGGCTGGAGAGACAAGATGTATCCGCTCGCCATCTTTGCCGGTAAGAAGAAGGTTTGGGAGGGTTACACCTACGCCTGCCTCGGCTATGTTCATATCAAGATAGACAAGCCAGTGAAGGCGAAGGATATCACCATCAGGATGATGGGCGATGCCAAGAGCAAGACCCAGCTCAGCGACACCAAGGAGCTGGCGGGCGGCAAGGCAAGCACCCTCGATTTCATAGGAATCAAGAAAGGCAAACCAGTATTGAGAATCGTAGAGATTGATTTTCTCAAGAAAAAAAAGAATAAATAGTAGGAGAGTTTATAAAAAAGAAAACTACCAAGGCAAGCTACCCCATCAAAAGGTAAGGTGATCATCAGCCGATGACCACCTTACCTTTTTTTAATGAGGGTGTGTCATAAGTCTGGATAATAGTTGGCGCATAACAGTTGACCAACGCATGCACATCAGCTGTTGTGCATGCGCATATCAGCTGTTATGCAAGCGCACAACAGCTGTTGTGCGGCCGAAGATACTGACTGTCTCAATAACATATCCTATCTCTTCCAACAACATATCCTATCTCATCCAACAACAAGAAGAGGGTGAATCATAAACTTATGACACACCCTCCTTCTTTTGTGTGCACTTCCTTGACTTTTTGGCAAAACACCTAGCATATTTGTACTATTTTACATTTTTAAGAATCATAATACGGCTATTATTGGGTATTTTTCGCTATCTTTGCAAACGAAGAATAAACAATTAAGATCAACTTAATAAAACCCAATATGATGAACAATAAAAGAAATCATAAATTCATAGGATTATCCTTTGCTTTGGCATTGTTGTCGCCACTCAACTGCCAGGCTCAGTTCCTCCCTACCCCTACGCAGGAAGCCAAACCGGGCGTAAGATGGTGGTGGATGGGATCTGCCGTGGATCAGGAAAACCTGAAATGGAACCTTGACGAATACGCCAAGGCAGGTATCGGTGCAGTGGAAATAACACCGCTCTATGGTGTGCAGGGCAACGACAAGAACGATATTCCTTATCTCTCGCCTAAATGGATGGACATGCTCAAGTTTGTGGAAAAGGAAAACAAGCAAGTGGGCATCGAGACCGATATGGCTACCGGCACAGGATGGCCTTTCGGAGGTCCTTGGGTACCTATCAGCGAGGCGGCATGCAAGGCGGTGTTCGTAGATACCATCGTGGATGTGAAGCAGAAACTGATGGAGATAGAATTCAACGTGCCACAGAAAGAACGTGATTTCGCCAAGCTGAAGGTCATCAAGGCGTTCCCGGTAGAAGGAGCAAAGAACAAGAAACGCGTCATCGCTCTCTACGAAAGCCGTACCCGACAGAAGGTGAAGCGTGCCGCACCTGGAGGAGAGGGATACGTTATCGACCACTTCGACTCTACTGCCGTGGCCAATTATCTGCAGCACATCGACAGCGCCTTCGTGGCATCGAAGACTCCATATCCTCATACCTTCTTCAACGACAGCTACGAGGTATATGGCGCCAACTGGACGCCTAACCTCCTGACGGAATTCGAGAAATTTCACGGATACAAACTGCAGGATAAGTTCCCAGAGTTCCTGGATGGCGATGCCGTGGTGGTAAGCGACTACCGTGAAACCCTGGGCGACATGCTGCTCCACAACTTCACGGAGCAGTGGACCAAATGGGCAAACAAGCGTGGTGCCATCACCCGCAACCAGGCACACGGTTCACCAGCCAACCTCATCGACTGCTATGCAGCCGTTGACATTCCGGAAATTGAAGGCTTCGGACTGACTGATTTCGGCATCAAGGGACTGCGCAAGGATCCGGGCAAGACCCGTCCTAACTTCAGCGACCTCAGTATGCTGAAATATGCTCCATCGGCTGCGCACATCACCGGAAAGAAATATACATCCAGCGAAACCTTCACCTGGCTCACCGAGCACTTCCGCACATCCCTGAGCCAGATGAAACCGGATATGGACCTGATGTTCTGCGCCGGCGTAAACCACATGTTCTTCCATGGCACCGCCTATTCGCCTAAGAACGATCCATGGCCAGGCTGGAAGTTCTATGCTTCGGTGGATATGAGTCCTACCAACAGTATCTGGCGCGACGCTCCGGAACTGATGAAGTACATCACCAACTGCCAGACCTATCTGCAGTGGGGACAGCCAGACAATGACTTCCTGGTTTATCTGCCGGTAAGAGATATGTGGCGCAAGGATACCAAGAACTGGCTGATGCAATTCGACATCCACAGTATGGCGAAGAAGGCACCGGAGTTTATCAAGGTGATTCTCGACATCGACAAGGCAGGATTCGACTGCGACTACATCAGCGACAAGTACCTCCGCACGTGTACCTTTAAGAATGGTATGATTGAAACAGCTGCCGGAACCCGATACAAGGGCATCATCATTCCTGGCAACAACATCATGCCAAGCGACGTGATTGAGCACATATCTGAATTGAAATCACAAGGCGCCAAGATTATCAAGGGCGATAATATCAAGGCAATGGAACAGGCGGCAAAACCGGAACTGATGAGAAAGAACCTGGGCTTGAAGATGATTCGCCGTGCCAACAGCATCGGCCATCATTACTTCATCGCCAACCTCACCAGCAAGGACATCGCTTCTAGCGTGGCTTTGACCGTGAACGAGAAGCATGGCATCTGGTACAACCCTATGACGGGCGAATATCATGAGGCAACCATCGGCGACAAGGGCATCCAGCTGAACCTGAAGAGTGGCGAGAGCCGCATCCTCATCACATCAAATAAGCCTGTAAGCGAATGGAAACTCGGTTCCAAGGTGAAGGTGAGCGAAAAGGAGAAGTTTGCGGCTGCGGATAGCAAGACCATCGACCTGACTGCCAATACCTGGAAGCTGTCATTCACCGAGGATGCGCCTAAGGTAGGAGAAAACTTCAACCTGAAGGGCTTGAAGTCTTGGGAAGGCCTCAGCGACAAGGCGAAGGTGATGATGGGAACGGGTGTCTATGAAACTACCATCAAGCTATCAAAGGATGATGCCAACAAGCAGTGGGCTATCGACCTGGGTGATGTTCGCGAAAGTGCCCGTGTCTATATCAATAATAAATATGTAGGTTGCGCCTGGGCTGTACCATATATCCTCAACTGCAAGGATGCGCTCAACAAGGGCAAGAACACCATCCGCATCGAGGTTACCAATCTGCCTGCCAACCGCATCGCAGAAATGGACCGCCAGGGCGTAAAGTGGCGCAAGATGAAGGAAATCAATGTGGTGGACATCAACTACAAGAAGACCACCTACGAGAAATGGACTCCTGTGCCAAGCGGACTGAACAGCACCGTGAAACTCGTGGAAATCAAGTAAATATCACAAGTCAAGAATTAGAGGATTCAAGAATTTCCATTCCGGATCATCAGGAAAGAAGAAAAATTCTCGTATTCTCTAAATTCTTGATAAAAAAAATAATAAACTAACATTAATAACAAGACAAATGAAGAAACTGATCTTATCATCGCTCTGCATGCTCATAGGCTTGATCTCAATGTCTGCCCAGAACGCATTGCAAAATGAAATTCTGGAAGTAGCTCATCGCACCAACAACTACTTCATGACGAAGTACAGCGACCCTACTCTCGACACATTCGTAAAGAAAGTCCGCACCAGCAACCTCTGGACCCGTGCCGTATATTACGAGGGATTGATGGCGCTTTACGAGATTGACCCTCAGCAGCGCTATCTTGACTACACCGATAAATGGGCGGATTACCACAAATGGACTGCCCGTGGCAGCGTGAACGATACCGATGCCGACAACCAGTGCTGCCAGCAGACCTACATGGACCGCTACGTTCAGACAGGCGGCAAGAAGGACTTAAGCAAGGTGAAAGAGAACCTCGACCATCAGATGGCCACCAACCGGGTAAACTACTGGACCTGGATTGATGCAATCCAGATGGCGATGCCAGCCTATGCCAAGTATGCCAAGATTACCGGCGAGCGCAAGTACCTGGATTATGCGATGAATTCCTATAAATGGAGTCGTGATACCCTGGCTAACGGACTCTTCAATAAGAAAGAGGGGCTCTGGTGGAGAGACAAGGACTACGTGCCACCTTACAAGGAGAAGGATGGCAGCAACTGCTATTGGAGCCGTGGCAACGGTTGGGTATATGCAGCCCTGGTCCGCGTAATGGAGACTCTGCCAAAGACAGACAAGTACTATCAGTATCTGAAGAAAGACTTTATCTTGATGAGTCAGGCTATCCTGAAATGCCAGCGCGAAGATGGCTATTGGAACGTGAGCCTCGTTTGTCCAGCCAACTACGGCGGTCCAGAAATGACGGGTACAGGCCTCTTCCTCTATGGTATGGCATGGGGTGTTCAGCAGGGCATTCTTCCTAGAGCCACCTATCAGAAGGCAATGGACAAGGCATGGAAGGCACTTGCCGCATCCGTTCACGAGGATGGTTTCATCGGCTACAATCAGGGCACAGGAAAGGAGCCATCAGCCGGTCAGCCAGTCACCTTCACCTCCGTTCCTGATTTCGAGGACTACGGCACAGGTTGCCTCCTGCTAGGCGCCGCAGAGTATTACAAGCTTGTAAAGGGAAAAAAGTAAAAAGGCTTTTTAAAGGTAAAAGGGTAAAAAGGTAAAAAGGTAAAAGCTAAAAAGCTCCCCTTCCCCCTTTGCGCCCCCATTCCCAGCGATTCCATCGCTGGTCCCCCAAGTCTTAATCTTTAAAAAAGAACAAATCATGAAGAAATATATCTGGCTGATGGCTTGCCTGGTGGCGTTTTCGCCACTAAGCGCCAACGCCGCAAAGAAACAGAAGAAAGCAAAGAAGGCACAAACCGAACTTTGGCCTGATGGCACAAAGATGGATGCCTGGTTCAGCAACGCCCAGAAGGTGAACGTGGATACCCTGGGCAAGAAATACGTCCTCACCGACTATGGCGTGAAAACGGATAGCACCCTGATTCAGACCAAGGCCATCCAGACTGTTATCGACCGTGCTGCCCAAGATGGCGGTGGCGTTATCGTGGTGCCTGCCGGAACCTATCAGAGCGGTGCCCTCTTCTTCCGTCCAAAGACTCATCTCTATGTTTCTGAAGGCGGAAAACTGAAAGGTAGCGATCGCATCGCCAACTTCCCTGTGGTAGAAACCCGCATCGAAGGCGAGACATGCAAATACTTCTCTGCCTTCATCAATGCCGATAAATGTAACGGCTTCACCATCGCCGGTCCGGGTACCATCGATGGTAATGGCTATCACTACTGGGAGGAGTTCTGGATTCGTCGCACCTGGAACCGTGAATGCACCAACAAGGATGCACAGCGCCCTCGCCTCGTCTATATCAGCAACTCCAGCAACGTAACCTTGCAGGATGTGCATATCCAGAACAGTCCGTTCTGGACCAACCACATCTACCGTTGCGACCACGTCCGCTTCCTGGATTGCACCATCTTCGCCCCAACCAGTGGCATGCGGGCACCAAGTAGCGACGCCATCGACATCGATGTCTGTCACGATGTACTGGTGGATGGCTGCTTTATGAGCGTAAACGATGATGCCATCGCCATCAAGGGCGGTAAGGGAACCTGGGCAGACCAGGCACCAGAAAATGGTCCGGTATATAATGTGCTCATCCAAAACTGCAACTACGGAAGAGTGCACGGATGCTTAACCCTTGGCAGCGAAAGCATAAAAGACCGCAACATCGTATTGCGCAACATCAAGGTAGGCAATGCGCAGCGCGTGCTTTGGTTGAAGATGCGTCCTGATACTCCTCAGCATTACGAGTATGTAACGGTGGATAACATCCAGGGCAAGACCGGCAGTTTCCTCGTCATCCGTCCATGGACCCAGTTCTTCAAGCCAGGCGATCGCAAGGACATGCCATTGAGCCAGTGCAACAACATCACGATGAAGAATATCCAGATGGATTGTGACAACTTCTTCGATGTAGGAACAAGCGAGAAATACCGTCTGGTAGATTTCACCTTCGAGAACATCAACTGCACTGACAAGAAGATGGCATTTGATGCCAATCTCATCGAGAACACCGTAGCAAAGAAGGTGAATATCACCCCTAGAGAAAAGAGCAACGGATTGAAGACCACCGGCGATGCCGACGGGTTGAAATAAAGCATCTATTTTATAGAAAACAACACAGAAACGGGCTTTATTCGTAGGAATAAGGCTCGTTTTGCTTTTTTATATCATTCCTTATTTCTTTTTACCTCTTAAAATTAGGCTGTTCCAATTATTTTGCTTAATTTTGCCTGCAAAATAATTTTGAATAAGAAAATGATTGATATAAAAGGTATAACAAAGAGCTTCGGCTCCCTGCAGGTACTCAAGGGCATCGACCTGCATATTGACAAGGGCGAAGTGGTTAGTATCGTCGGTCCTAGTGGTGCCGGCAAGACTACTCTTCTCCAGATTATCGGTACCCTCGACAAACCTGATAGTGGCAGTATCATGGTTGATGGTGTGGATGTGCGCAGCCTCAGCACCAAGAAATTGAGCGATTTCCGCAACCAGCATCTCGGTTTCGTCTTCCAGTTCCACCAGCTTCTCCCTGAGTTCACCGCCCTGGAGAACATCATGATTCCTGCCTTCATCGCAGGAAAGAGCCGCAAGGAAGCCAAGGAACGTGCCGAGGAGTTATTGGAATTCATGGGCTTGAGCGATAGAGCCAGCCACAAGCCTGCCGAATTGTCTGGTGGTGAGAAGCAGCGTGTTGCCGTAGCGAGAGCCTTGGTCAACAACCCTGCTGTCATCCTTGCCGATGAGCCATCAGGAAGTCTCGATACCAAGAACAAGGCTGAGCTTCACCAGCTCTTCTTCGACCTCAGAGACAAGTTCGGTCAGACTTTCGTCATCGTCACCCACGATGAGGGTCTTGCTGCCATCACCGACCGCACCATCCATCTCAAGGATGGAATGATAGAGAAAACGGTGGAGGCAGGAGCTGCTGATAACCAGGAAGAAACTGCTGATAACAATAAAGTAGTTTCTGCAGAAGAACCAGACTCATCCATAGATTGCATCTAAACGCCCTGAAAGGGCAGAAGCTCCTAGCCCAGGGCAACACCCTGGGTAATTACGGATGCAAACCTGTCGCCCTGTAAGGGCAAAAGCATTTTATATTCTCGAAAATAATATGATATGGCAAAGAAAATAAAACTCGGCGATTACAATCGCCTTCGCATCGTAAAGAAAGTAGATTTCGGTCTGTATCTCGATGGTGGTGATGAGGGAGAAATCCTCCTTCCTTCCCGCTACGTCCCAGAGAATGTCGGCATCGGCGACGAGCTGGATGTCTTCATCTATCTCGACCAGGAAGAGCGCCTCATCGCTACCACCGAAACCCCATTGGCAAAGGTGGGCGACTTCGCCTATCTCGAAGTAAAATGGGTCAACGAATTCGGAGCCTTCCTGGGCTGGGGCCTGATGAAGGACATCTTCTGCCCATTCCGCGAACAGAAGAAGCGCATGGTGCTCGGCAACTCCTACATCGTGCATATCCACATCGACGAGGAGAGCTATCGCATCGTTGCCTCTGCCAAGATTGAGCGCTATCTCAACGAAGATCATCCTCACTACAAGCATGGTGATGAGGTGGATCTTCTCATCTGGCAGAAGACTGACCTAGGCTTCAAGGTTATCATCGACAACCAGTATCCAGGGCTCCTCTATCAGGACCAGATCTTCCAGTACATCCACACGGGTGACAAGATGAAGGGCTACATCGGAAGAGTTCGTCCTGACGGAAAGATAGACGTCACCCTGCAGAAGACCGGCATCCAGCAGACAGCCGACTTCGCCGAGACCCTCTACCAGTATCTCCTGGACAACGACGGCGAGTGCAACCTTGGCGACAAGAGCGAGGCCGACGACATCTACGAGCGTTTCCACGTGAGCAAGAAGGTTTACAAGCGTGCCGTGGGCGACCTCTACAAGAAGCGCCTCATCACCGTAAGCCCGATGAGCATCCGATTGGCAGAATAAGCAACAAGGCAAAAAAGTACTATTTTGTTATATTACGAACGAAATGCGGAAAAGCCACTTCTCCTAATTCTGGTGTGTATTCAAAACCTTCGTAACTGAAGGCTGCCAATTCTTCTGGAGTAGCAAGTTGGTTGCTTAGAATGTATCTCACCATAGCTCCACGGCAGGATTTAGCCCACACAGCCTGCATTTTCAGCCTACCATCCTTCTGGCGAACATAAAAGAGGGGCTGGATGACTTTCACTTCCCTGCAAATTCTCTTCCAATCAAACAGATGTTCATATTCTGCTGTAGAGAGATGGATAAGTATGCCATCGTCAGCTTTCACACTGTGGATAAGAATATCGGTCAGTTTATCTTTCCAAAATTGATTGATCGGCTTGTCGTTTGTAGCTTCAAGCGTCACGCAATGCTCCATACGATAAGGCACGATGCCATCCATCGGCCGAAGCAATCCATAAAGAAAGCAGGTAATCCAGAGATGTTTCTGGGCATACTGCAGGGAGTCTTCTCCCAAAGTGTTGGCACGTAGATGCTTATACGCCTGTCCATTGTAGGAAAGTATGGCAGGCATCTTCTCTGCAGCCATAAAATTACGATAGCGTTTCCAGTTTTCCAAAGCTATCTTGTGGCTGCAATCAAGTTGCCTAGCCAATTCCTCTACGTCCAGCTTAGCCATTTCTGCAGCCAACATTTCTGCCACAGACTGGAAAAGTGGCTTTGAAACAGCTGCCCTATCTGCTTTATCAAACATGATTTTGGCATTTGCCAATAATATCTGCATAATACGTTTATTTTAAAGGGTAACTCTTAATGATAGTTTTGCTGGCAAAGTTAATGAAAATATGACAAAACTCAAAGAAAAGTTCAATAAAAGTATAATATATTATAAATAAGAATGCTATATTGTACTTTATCTTGCGAAATCTGAAAATATTTATTATTTTTGCACAATAAGTACAATATATATATGAAACTTAACAAAATCCGACATGCGGTGAAATCATCCTGGCATCGTCAGATGACGAATTGTGTCTTTGTGAAATGTATAAGAGAGTATTAACAAATGGAACAAAAAGAAAATAAACAAAAAACTCAAGTTGCTGAGGAGCAAGTATCCTGCCCACCTCAGCAGCCAGTGGAACCACATCCCTTCATTTCTGTCATACCGCTGGCAGTACTTATCACCCTCATCGTCATGGTTGTCAAACTCTTCCCTGATGATGCCCTGGCGGGTGCCTCTCAGGTGGCCCTCATGATAGCCACAGCCGTTTGTGTAGCACTCGGTATGGGTATCTACAATATGAAATGGAATATCTTTGAGGAGATGATCAAAAAGACCGTGGGCGATGCCGGAGTATCTATTCTGATCCTGCTGCTCATCGGAATGATGTCAGCTACCTGGATGATCAGTGGCGTGGTTCCCACATTAATATATTATGGTGTACAGATCATGTCGCCGACCTTTTTCCTACCCTGCGCCTGCATCATCTCCAGCATCATTTCCGTGATGACGGGAACCTCATGGACCACCATTGCCACCATCGGTATTGCCCTGATGGGAATCGGTGATGCCCTAGGAATACCAGCCCCCTACACCGCTGGAGCCATCATCTCGGGAGCCTATTTCGGTGATAAGCTCTCACCTATGAGCGATACCACAGTCCTGGCTTCAAGCATAGCCGGTGCCGATCTCTTCTCGCATATCCGCTATATGCTCTACACCACCATACCAAGTATCCTGCTCTCGCTGGTGCTCTATCTCATCATCGGACTCTGCTATGATTCCAAACCTGTGGATATCAGCCAGTATCTTACCGGTCTGAGTCATGGTTTCAATATCTCCCTACTTACGATGCTCGTTCCGGCTTTTACAGGATGGCTCATCTACCGCAAGACCCCCTCTCTCATCACGCTTCTTCTTTCAGCTCTTTCTGCATGTATCTGTGCCCTCATCCTCCAGCCGGAAGTACTGGTAAAGATTGCTGGCGAAGACAACATCACTGCCAAGAGCCTCTTTGAGGGAATCATGACTACCTGCTATACCCACACTCAGGTAGATTGCGGCATGGAGAACATCAATGAACTCGTGGCAACCCGCGGCATGGCAGGCATGCTCAACACCATCTGGCTCATTCTCTGTGCCATGTGTTTCGGTTCATGTATGGTAGCCAGCGGCATGCTTCACGCTATCACCCACGTGCTTCTGAAAAGCATCCACAGCACCATATCACTTGTCTGCAGTACCGTGACATCGGGCGTATTGCTCAATCTCGTTATGGGCGACCAGTTTCTGAGCATCATCATGAATGCATCTATCTACAAGGATGAATATGCAGAACGAGGCTACCGTCCGGAACTCTTGAGCCGAAGTACAGAGGATAGTGCTACCGTAACGAGCGTACTGGTTCCATGGACAGCCTGCGGTATGACGCAGAGTACGGTTCTCGGCATCCCGACACTGGTGTATCTCCCCTTCTGCTTCTTCAACATCATCAGTCCATTGATGAGTTGTATGGTAGCTATTCTGGGTTTCGTACCCAAGCCCCAATCCAAGGAAGACAAAGCATCTGCAGCGGAAGAGTCTGAGCGCAAAAACACTTAAATAACATACCGACCCTCACAAAATCAAGGAAAAGTAACACTAATGGCAAAAATCTTCAGAGAAGAGAAACAATTTCCAACAAAAATTACTATCTTTGCAGACAATAAACAACAAAACAACTATAACACTTTAAAAACAAGGCAAAATGAGAAAAGTAATCTTAACCGCTATGGCACTGCTGACAGCAGTAACGATGCCAGCTTCTTCAGTGAAGAATCCCATTAAAGTTAACCAGGTTGGCTATTTGACCCATGAAAGCAAGATAGCAACCATAGAACCGGAGGCAAAGACCAAAAGCTTCCTCATCAGAGACCAAGAGGGTAAAACCATCTGGCGCACAAAACATGCAACCACCAAAAAATCCCCATTCTCCAGCAAGATCCGCCAGGAGATAGACTTCTCCTCTATCACCAAGCCTGACAGGTATACCCTGGTAGCAGGAAGACATCAACAAAGCTTCATCATTTCCAGCGATCCCTATACGGAAGCCTTGAAAGCATCCATCAAAGGCTACTACTATCAGCGTTCTGGGGAGAGCTTGGAAAGAAAGTATGCTGGCGAATATGCACGCCCGGCAGCTCACCTGGACACTCATGTCATGGTGCATCCTTCGGCAGCAAGCCCTAAAAGACCGGCGGGAACCATCATCTCTTCTCCCAAAGGATGGTACGATGCTGGCGACTATAACAAGTATATCGTCAATTCTGGATTTACCCTCGGACTGATTCTGCAGTCCTACCAGCTCCATCAGGATAGATTCAATTCTCTCAATCTTCAAATTCCGGAATCCGACAATAAGATACCAGATATCCTGGATGAGATGATGTATAACCTGGAGTGGATGCTCACCATGCAGGATCCAACCGATGGAGGAGTGTATCATAAACTCACCACCCCTAACTTTGAGGGATTCGTGATGCCAGAAGACTGCAAGCAGCAACGCTATGTGGTACAGAAAACCACTACAGCTGCTCTCGACTTTGCTGCCACCATGGCACTGGCTGCCAGAATCTACCAAAGATTCCCTGAGTTCCAAAGCTTCTGCCGACAAGGCATAGAAGCAGCTGAAAGAGCATACGCATGGGCTGTTAAACACCCCACTGTCTATTACGACCAGGATGGAAACAACAAGAAATTCTCGCCAGCCATCCATACGGGTGGTTATGGAGACAACCACACAGAAGACGAGTTTTTCTGGGCAGCTACAGAACTATACCTCACAACCACTGAGACATCCTACCTGGAACAGGCAAAACAGTTTGTTCCAGATGAATTCAGCATTCCATCCTGGGGTAATGTGGCAGGTCTGGGCATCTTCCAATGGGTAAACCAGGAACTCCTTGGCACACCTGATGCCGGCAAGCTCCCTATGAAAGAGATCAAAGAATCTCTTAAGAAAAAATGTGATGAGGATATCCAAGAACTGGCTACCTCTTCATTCCACAGTATCTTCGGCAACAGCGCCCAAGACTTCCACTGGGGAAGCAACTCTGAAAGCTGCCTGGGAAGAGGCATTGCCCAAATGTACGAGTATGCCCTGACAAAGGACAACAAATATAGGCAAGCCGCCCTTTCCACCTTAGACTATTTCTTTGGACGTAACGCCACAGGCTATTGCTACCTGACAGGCTTCGGCACCCAGAGGGTCATGAATATCCACCACCGTATCTCTGCAGCCGACAATATCAAGGAGCCAGTACCTGGTCTGGTGGCTGGAGGAGCCAACAAGGGACAGGAAGATGCTGAATTCGTACCAGCCTATGCTTCCAATATTCCAGATGAATCCTATCAGGATAACGTCGGCAGCTATGCTTCGAACGAGATTGCCATCAACTGGAACGCCTATCTGGTGTCCCTGCTTGGATGGATAAACTAACAGCACATTGGAGATTATCCGTATAAAGACCAAAAGAGGGTGCGTCATGGACTTATGACACACCCTCTCCAAACTTTCATGAACAATATCTGTAAGAAAGAACTTCAGATATCAAAATGCTTCTGATATTCATCTATAATGAAGCTATCCACCCATTTGTAATAGGCATCCACCTCCTTCGTTGAAAATGCCAAAGAAAAGAACAACTTTCTTCGCTTCAAGACACAAAAAAGCCATTCAATATCAGGATTTTAAATGATACAAAACGCATTATGCAGATTGCATTATGTAATCTGCATAATGCAATCTGCATAATTCATATACGAAATCGTATTATTTCACGATAATCTCATCAACAAACAGCCAGCCGGCGAAGCTGCTTGGCTTTGCCTGAACACGGATGTAGCGGGCTGTCTTGCTGCCCTTCCAGGTTAGCGTCTTGAAATTCAGAATCGGCTCCTTGCTCGACTCATACTTCTTGTCAAATACCTGGGTGAAGTTCTTGCCATCCTCACTAACAGATACTGTATATTGAGAAGGATAGAAAATCTCAGGACCGCTACTCTGCATGAAGTCGGTGCCTACGCTGCTGATCTTGGTAGAATTACCCAGGTCGATGGTTACATCGAAGCAATCCTTGCCGATAAAACCCTGCCAGCGTCCGTCGCCATGAGCCCAACCGCCCATATTGCCATCCACCAGCGTCTGTTCGCCAGCTGCCGGATAGTAGCGGTTGTAAGCATGGTTGTAGGTAACCTTGGCACCCACAGCCTTGTGCTGCACCGGCTTCATCTTCTCCTTGCGCTCACCAATCTCCTTCTTCAGATTGAATGGGTTCACGCCTTCAGCCTTCAGATGTTCCACCTGCGCCAGTGCACGGGTTTTGAACTCAGGATAGTTCTTGGTCTTGGTTCCGTTCCAGCCAATCTCAGCCAGAGCCAAGGCACGAGGATAAAGCATATACTCGGCATACTCAGGAGTAGGAATATGCTCGGTCCAGAGGTTCGCCTGCACACCGGTAATCATATTGCGCTCCGCCTCTGGAAGATCACTTCCCGGCACGTAACTATACACCTTCTCGGTAGGAATGAAACCGCCATTTGCCACAGGCTGGGTGCCCGGTGCATCCTGATACATATCAAAATAGCAGTAAGCACCCGGCGACATCACCACATCATAGCCATGCTTGATAGCCTCGTGTGCCAGTTCGGTGCCACGCCAAACCATCACGGTAGTATTCTTGGAGAGATTTCCGGCAATCACCTCATCCCAACCCACGAGCTGTCTGCCATGCTCGTTCAGGAACTTGCCCATGTGGGAAATGAGATGAGCCTGCAATCCATCCACGTTGTCGATGCCCAGCTCCTTCATCTTCTTCTGACAGAGGGCACAACTGCCCCATGACTTCTTCGCAGCCTCATCGCCACCCACATGGATGTAATGAGATGGGAAGATATCCATCACCTCCTTCAAGACATTCTCCAGAAAATCGTAGGTACCGATGTTGCCCGGACAGAAATCTGCCTGCTTGTAAGGCTCATGGGTACAGGATAACTCAGGATAGGCAGTAAGCACTTCCTCAGAATGACCCGGCATCTCGATTTCCGGAACAATGGTGATGCCACGCTCGGCTGCATACTTCACCAGGTCGCGGAGTTCATCCTGGGTATAGTAACCACCCTCGGCACCCTCGCTGCCCTGCTCTAGATACTTGTTGCCATTGGCATTCCAGTCTTTCCACAACTTACCCGAACGCCAGGCTGCAAAGTTGTTGAGTCGAGGATAGCGTTTGATTTCGATGCGCCATCCGGCAGCATCGGTCAGATGGATATGGAGACGGTTGAACTTATATTCCGACATCACATCTATCTGTTTCTTGAGGAAGGAGATAGGGAAGTAATGACGGGAAACGTCGAGCATCAATCCACGCCACTTATAGGCAGGAGCATCCACGATATCGCAGCATGCAATGCCCTTCTTGGTGGTAAGCTGCTCCATGGTCTGCCAGGCACGGAGGAAGCCTTCGCTGCTGGCAGCACTGATTTCAATGGCATCAGGTGCCACATGAAGCTTGTATGCCTCTGGCGAAGATGCATTGGCGAGCTTGGTAAACTTCACCACTCGCTTGGCTGCATCATTCACCTTGACATTCCATGCCTTGGTATAGATATTCTCGGCATCAGCGCCTACTTGGTTTTCTACTTTCACACCGTCGCTGGTGTTGAATACGCCCTTGCCCATCGTAACCTGCTGCGGTTTCGGCAACAGGCTCTGGGCATGGACTGAAGAGGTTAGTAAGAGTGCCCCGAAGAGGGACAATAGATAGTTGGATTTTTTAGTCATACGGCTTATCTATAATTATTAATCTACTTTCTCGATGATTTTCATACCCTCTTCCACGGCCTTCATGTTCAATGGAATCAGGTTGTGATGGCGCTCTGGCAACGACTTGTAGAGTGCCTTGTTCAAACCGTCGGTGCTCACCACTGGGCAAACCTTCAGCAGTCCGCCCAAAACAATCATGTTGAACACCTTCGAATTCTTCATTTCTGCAGCCTTGTCCATCGCATCGATGCGATAGATGGTGATGTCCTTGCGCTGTGGAGGATTCATTACGCCATAACCATCGTAAATCAGGATGCCGCCGGGCTTGATCTTTGGCTCAAACTTATCGAGCGATGGCTGGTTGAGCACGATGGCTACATCGTAATGGCTCAGGATAGGCGAAGAGATGCGGCTGTCGCTCACGATGACCGTTACGTTGGCCGTACCGCCACGCTGCTCTGGTCCGTAAGCCGGCATCCAGGTCACCTCCTTGTCTTCCATCAGTCCTGAGTAGGCCAGGATCTTTCCCATCGAAAGGACGCCCTGACCGCCAAAACCGGATATAATGATTTCTGTCTTCATATTTTTAACTTTGAACTTTGAGAATTGAACTTTGAACTTTATGATTACTTTTTATGACTTTGAACTTTGAGAATTGAACTTTGAACTTTATGATTACTTTTTATGACTTTGAACTATATAGAGACCTACTTTTTGCAAGTTAAGGTAATCATAAAGTTCAAAGTTCAATGTTCAAAGTTCAATGTTCTATGTTCAAATTCCCGTTGTATCCTTCAGGTCGCCCTTAGGATACTGCTTAAACATGTTCTCTTCCATCCACTTGTTAGCCTCAACAGGTGAGAGTTTCCAACCGCTGTTGCAGGTAGAAACAATCTCTACCAGGCTGGAGCCCTTGCCCTGCATGCTTGCCTCGAACGCCTTGCGGATAGCCTTCTTTGCCTTCTTGATGCTTGCCACGGTCTCCACACTCTGGCGGGTTACATAACAAGTACCCTGCAGATGGCTTGCCAACTCGGTAATATTAAGTGGATAACCATGAAGATCAGCCTCTCTACCATAAGGACAGGTAGCAGTCTTCTGACCCAACAGGGTGGTTGGCGCCATCTGTCCGCCGGTCATACCATAGATGGCATTATTGATGAAGATGATGGCGATATGCTCACCACGGTTCAGGGCGTGGATGGTTTCGCAGGTACCGATGCACGCCAAATCGCCATCGCCCTGATAAGTGAAGACGAGACGATCAGGCCACAAGCGCTTGATGCCTGTAGCTACAGCAGGTGCACGGCCATGAGCAGCCTCCTGCCAGTCAATATCCAAATAGCGATAAGCAAAGACAGCGCAGCCCACCGGACATACGCCTACCGTCTTATCCTCCATGCCCATCTCCTCTATAACCTCGGCAACGAGCTTATGAACTACGCCATGCGAACACCCCGGGCAATAGTGCATCGGGGTATCGTTCATCAGCGTAGGCTTCTTATATACCAGATTCTCTGGTGAAATTATATCATTCATTTTATTAACTTCTTTAATGCTTCAACGATTTCCTCTGGCTCCGGTACGATACCGCCCAGACGGCCAAAGTGCTCAACAGGAGTCTGTCCATTCACAGCCAGGCGCACATCCTGAACCATCTGACCCGCATTGACCTCGGCAACCAGGATTCCCTTCTTGGTCTTGGCGAGTTCATGAATCTCCTTTTCAGGGAAAGGCCAGAGGGTGATAGGACGGAACAATCCTACCTTGATGCCCTGCTCACGCGCACTCTCGATGCTCTTCTCGGCAATACGTGCCGCACTACCGAAGGCTACGATAACATAGTCGGCATCATCCATCTGCTCGGTTTCATAACGAACCTCGGTTTCACGGATTTTTCTGTATTTCTCCTGAAGAGCAATATTGCGCTCCTCCATCACCTCAGGCTTGAGTTCCAGAGAGGTCATGATGTTGACTGGACGATTCTTCGGACGGCCGATGGTAGCCCAAGGACATTCCTTCGCAATCTCCTCCTCGGTACGTCGAGGCTTGACAGGAGGCAGAACCACCTTCTCCATCATCTGACCAATGACACCATCGCTCAGAATCATCGCAGGATTGCGATACTTAAAGGCAAGCGTAAAGGCGAGATCAACGAAATCTGCCATCTCCTGAACAGAAGCAGGAGCCAGCACTATCACATTATAGTCGCCGTTACCACCACCGCGGGTAGCCTGGAAATAATCACTCTGGGATGGCTGGATGGTACCCAGACCCGGACCGCCACGTTGTACGTTGACGATAACGCCCGGAATCTCAGCACCTGCCATGTAAGAGATACCCTCTTGCATCAAAGCCACACCCGGACTTGAAGAAGTGGTAATGACACGCTTACCGGCACCGGCGCCACCATAAACCATGTTGATAGCCGCCACCTCACTCTCAGCCTGCAGAACCACCATACCTGATGTTTCCCATGGCTTGAGCAGAGCCAGCGTCTCTATAATCTCACTTTGAGGTGTGATAGGATAGCCGAAGAAACCATCCGCACCACATCTGATACAGGCATGGGCTATCGCCTCATTGCCTTTCATTAATGTAACTTCCTGATTTGCCATTATTTAGTCCTCCTTCTTACGATAAACAGTGATACAGCCGTCCGGACACACGATGGCGCACGAAGTGCAACCAACACACGCATCAGGTACAGCTGCCTCTACATAACGGTAACCATGCACATTGACTTTTTTCTCTGCCAATGCGATGACATGCTGAGGACAAGCCTCCACACAGAGCGAGCATCCCTTGCAACGCCCGGTGTCGACTACAATAGCCCCTTTAATCTTACTCATATTCTAATCTTTTTCTAATTATCTTTACTCATAGAGTAATCAAACTGCCGCTGTCCACATGTCGGTTGTTATGGATTGTAGTAGTCTTTGCAATAGAAGTTCATGATATCATCCAGCATCTCCTTTGCCGCTACAGCCGGACTCTCCGGGTCCAGCGCTATCGCCTCCATATAGGAGTCAAGAGCACGCTTAAAGTCGCCTTTCTTCCGCCAGGCGTTACCTTGCTGATAATATTCTTCTGCTGTCATTTTACTCTGTACTATTTATAGTTTTGCTCTGCGAAAGTACGAAAATTATGCTAAGAAAAAGAATAAAAGCCTAAGTTTTAAACTATATTAATGTAGTTTTTCTAAAAAATGCGCACACTATATTTCAAGTGTGCAATTTTTCGAGAACGATGTGCGTTATTTCTAGTATGATATCCTATTAAAACACAATTCGCCATTTACCGCAGTTTCTTACGGTAAATGACGAATAATACGATACCCCGCAAAACGAGGTAGAGAATAAAGGCTAGCCACAGGGCATGATTGCCCAGCAGAGGATGCAGACCGAAGTACATTCCGAAGAACGAAGCTGAGGCAATGGCAGTAGAACAGAGCATAGACTTCGACTGGGTGATGCCGATGAAGATGCCGTCAAAGACAAACGCCGACATGCCTGCCAAAGGAATGAGTACTGCCCACCCCAGATATTCGCCCGATGCTGCAACTACCCGCTCATCGCTGGTAAGCAAAGCCAGGAAGTTCTCGCCACCTATTATATATAATAAGGTGAAAAGGATGGCTACAACCACGCCGAACCCCATCGTCCGCCTGACCACCTCCCGGAATGCCACCCTGTTGCCGGCTCCGTAATACTTGCCGCTCAATGCCTCTGCCGCATAAGCAAAGCCATCCATGAAATAGGAGAAGATGGTGAAGAGCGTCATCAGCAGCGTGTTGACAGCCAGCACCAGCGTACTCTCGCGGGAACCTGCTGCCGTAAAGAAGAGGTTCACCGCCACCAGACATAAGGTACGGAGAAAGATATCCCGGTTCAGCGAGAAGAATCGTTTCAGCGGTTCTGCTGCAAAGAGATCCTTGCGATAATCATACTTGCTTAACCGCTGATAGTTAATGCGATAGAGCACAAAAGCCATCAGAAATCCCCACCATTGGGCGATGACCGTTCCGAGTGCCACGCCCTCTACCGTCATCCGGCAACCGAAGACAAGCACCAGGGAGGCAATGATGTTCACCACATTCTGCGTCAGCGACACCACCATCGGGATACGGGTATTCTGCATACCGATAAACCAGCCCGTGAATCCATAGAGTCCGAGTACCGCCGGTGCGCCCCAGATGCAGACATAGCAGTATCTGCGAGCCAGCTCCACCACATCCGCTTCCGGCGACATCGCCCACAGTCCGCATCCGATGAGCCATCTCTGAAGGATAAAGAACAGGAGTCCTATCCCTACGCCAATGCCCAGGGAACGAATCAGGAGTCTCATCACCTCAGGCAAGTCTCTCCTGCCCAAAGCCTGCGAAGTCATTCCGCTGGTTCCCATTCTCAGGAATCCGAACAGCCAGTAGATGACATTGAAGAGCATCGAGCCCACGGCAATGGCTCCGATATATGCCGCATCGCCGATATGCCCCACGATGGCGACATCCACCAAACCTAAAAGCGGTACCGTGATATTGGATATTATCGACGGTACCGCTAATTGCAATATTCGTTTATTCACGTACTTTAATGATTATCATTAATCACTAATAAATAATCACTATACTCTAAATTTCGCCGCCTGTTCCTCAATATAGGCAGCATCGCTGAAGTAGTCGATGCGCATAGCCTTGCGAACCTCGTCCATGGTCTGGGCTGCAAACTCGCGGGCATCCTCACTACCCTTCTTCAGGATGTTGAATACCTCTGGGATATCCTGCTCAAACTCATGACGGCGGGCACGGATAGGATCGAGCATCTTGTTGATGACGCTGTTCAGGAACTTCTTGCAGGTACCGTCACCGATACCACCCTTCACATACTGCTCCTTCAACTCGTCAAGATTCTGGAACTCAGGCCAGAACTCAGCGAAGTCCTCTGGTGTAGAGAATGCCTCCAGATAAGTGAACACGGCATTTCCCTCCAGATGTCCAGGCTCTTCCATGCTCATGCGTGGCTCACCGTTAGACATCTTCTTCACCTTCTTCCAGACGGTCTTCTCGTCATCGCTCATGTAGATGCAGTTGCCGAGACTCTTGCTCATCTTCTCCTTACCGTCAGTTCCAGGAAGGCGACGGCAGCAGGCAATCTCTGGAAGCAGGATTTCCGGCTCAACCAATACAGGCGCATAAGTCTGGTTGAAACGGCGAACCAACTCACGGGTCACCTCCAGCATAGGCTCCTGATCCTCACCGGCTGGTACGGTTGTAGCCTTGAAAGCGGTAATGTCGGCAGCCTGGCTCACAGGATAGCAGAAGAAACCGAGAGGAATGTTTGCCTCAAAGTTACGCATCTTGATCTCCGTCTTCACGGTTGGGTTACGCTGAACACGAGATACTGAGATGAGGTTCATCAAATAGGTAGTCAACTCTGCCAACTCAGGAATCATACTCTGGATATAGAGAGTACACTTCTGTGGGTCGAGACCCGCAGAAAGATAGTCGAGTGCCACCTCTGTGATGTTCTGGCGAATCTTCTCAGGATTGTCAGCGTTGTCTGTCAAAGCCTGAACGTCTGCCATGAATACGAACATTCTGTCGAAGTCGCCAGCGTTCTGAAGTTGTACTCGGCGCTGCAATGAGCCGATGTAGTGACCCAGGTGAAGTTTACCTGTAGGACGGTCGCCCGTCAATATAATCTTTCCCATTTTCTTGCAATTTATTATTAATTTTGTGCAAAGGTACAACAAAATATCGAGAAAATACTAAAAATACTGAAAAATTAAGCCATATCCCCTATTTGGTGATGGCATCAATCAGGATATCATTGGTCTGGTCTATCTGGTCGGCGTTAATACTCTTGAGATAAATTTGTGTTGTTTTTTCCGAATTATGTCCCATACTGTCACTGATTACGCTCACGGGCACATTCTTCTCCTTGGCGTTGGTAGCCCACGAATGTCGGGCAACATACATGGTCAGTGTGATGTCGATATCTATCTGTTTGGATAGCTTTTTCAGGGTCTTGTTAATCAGACATTGCCGGTAATGCCGCTGTTGCCGGAGACTTTTCTCGACATGGTTGTCCAGGATGCCCAGCAGATGTTTCCCGTCGAGCGAAGGATATCGGTCCACAATGTCCTGCATGCTCTGTCGCCAGGCTATCCTCAGTTCCTGCCCCGTCTTCCTTCTTTTATAGATAAGGTATCCGTTGCGGATATTCGACTTCTCCAGACAGGCGATATCCACGAACGACATGCCTCTGGTATAGTAGCTGAACAGGAATAAGTCTCTGGCAAACTGCTGGTTATAAGTTTCCAGTTTCAGTTGTGCCAGCTGTCGGATAGCCTTTTGCGAGATGGCTCGCTTACTCGTCTTCGTGGTTCGGGTAAAGGCACCGGCAAAGGGTTTGCGGTCAGGAATCTCCAGTTCCTTCACGGCACTGTTGTAGATGGCGCGGAGCCGTCGCATATAGAAGGAGATAGTATTCAGCGTCAGTCCCTGATGCTTCAGATAGCTCTCGTAGGCACCCACCACCAGTTCGTCGAGTTCGCACAGCAGGATATCCTTCTGTTTTCTGAACTTCATAAAGCCCTTCATTGTACACTGGTTGATGTCAGCCGTACGATATTGGTAGTTATCCTTCAGTCTCTGTCTGATTTTTTCTGCATAGTCACCCAGTTTTACTCCCATATTCGGCTTCGATTTTTCCATCTTTTCCATTTCATCCTGTGTTTTTGTTATCACAGAATATCCGTGTTGTCCAGCCTTACTATTAAACCTGATGATAATCTCATCATCTTTTTTCATCTCAAAATCGTCTGGTAATTCTATTCTAAGTGTCATATTTTTGCGTTATTTTTGAATGAAGAACAAAATTACGCCAAAAATGCGAGAAATGAGAAAGTTTAGGAGTAAATAATGTAAAAATAAGAAAAAAAAGCATTTAAAGTCCCACAGATTTCACAGATTCTCACAGATTTTTTACCTTTAAAAGTCACGCAGATTGCGCAGATGACGCAGATTTCTTTTACTTTTTTACCTTTTTACTTTTTTACCCTTAAAAGTTCCCCAGGCGGTCCCAGCCCGCAAAACATGGCGAGGGCTTTGATGCCCCGCCAACCTTAGAGCGAAGCGGTTCTGAGCACCGGAGGGCGGTTACATCCTTCCCTTCTGAGAAGGGAAGGCTTGGTTAGGATGTGGAGCCCTCCTTGGCTAAGGAGGGACGGGGTGGATCGAAAAAGACAGCACTGCAGGGCGGTTACATCCCTTGCCCTTTTGGAAAGGGCGAGGGCTTGGAAGTGGGTTAAGGACCCTCCCGCAGGGGAGGGACAGGTGGGGCAAAAAAACACCTCTTTCGCTAATGAAGAACAGGCAGAATCAAAAATGCACGAATGAATTTACAACTAACTTTTCCAAATGTAAGAAACAAAAAAGCGAGGCTTCTTGAAAAAGAAACCTCGCTAAAAGCATGGATTCAGGTAAGCTTTACAGGCTTGCCCCGAATCCAGAATTAGTGATAAATAATATTTGGCGAATGCCAGATATTATTTAGCAATCATGATAGATACACGGTTCTTGTCATTCTCTGCGAATGGCTGAACACGAGCACCCTTTGACTCTTCTGTGATGCGCTCAGCAGGAATGCCGTAGCGCTTCTCCAACATCCATACAACGGCAGCAGCACGCTTGGCAGCGATGCGGTCGTTCACTCTGTCATTACCAGTACCCTTGTCAGCATAACCTGTAACAACAACCTTAGCCTCAGGATACTTCACCAGGAAGTCGATAACCTCGAGGATCTTCTTGTTTTCCTTCTCTGAAATCTTGTTAGAGTTGATGGTGAAGAAGATATCACGACGGATTTCCTCTACCTTCTTCTCTACTGGTGCTGGAGCAGGAGCTGGCTCCTCAACCTTCTGAACTGGTGCTGGAGCTGGTTCTGGTTCTACTGGCTTCTCCTTCTTGGTAGCACTCTTGCCCAGGTTGATGCGAAGACCAGCCAAAGCATTGAAATACCAGTCAGGGTTACCTGCCTTCTTTGAGTTGTACTTGTCTGAAATGATATTGGCGTTACCCTCCAACATCAGGCTGACAGACTTGCTTACCTTGAAAGCCAACTCAAGACCGGCACGACCATAAGGACGAACCTTGGTACCATCCCAGAGATACTCCAGGTTGTAGGCATTCAGGTTCTTGATGGTTGCAGCCAACTCATTCACTTCATCATTATCCCAAGCGATGTTAGCACCTGCACCGGCGAAGGCAGTAACGTTCAGCACACGGTTAGGGTTCCAACCGCAGAAGAGGTTGCTAAGGTTGAACATGAAGTCAACACCAGGAGCTACATACTTGAACTTATAGGTAGCGTTGTAAGGAGTCTCGCCAGGATTTGCGCGGAAACCTGCCCAGCCGCCCTTGCTCTGCCAACCGTTAGCCTGCAAGCGCATGCCAAAGACAGGAGAGAACTGGTAGCCTAAGCCCAACTGTACGTTAGGAGAGAGCAGGTCACCAAACTTAGCCTCGCCGAGTGTATACTGAGCACCGCCCTGAAGGTCGAGGAAAGCATGTTTCTTGAATTGATACTCGTTGCCATCATTGTCTGTGTAGGTGGCAGCCATAGCTGATGTTGTACCCAATGCCAAAGTGGCAATGGCCATTAATGACTTTAAAGATTTCATATCTATTTATGATATTAAAAATTTTTATTTAGTTTCTCCTTTAATCTGCAAATTAAAGTATCTATTTACAGCATTTGAATTAACTACAATTTCTTTGACGAACTTTCCCTTTTCGTATTCTCTTCCATTATAAGTAACAATGATACTGCCGTTCTGACCTGGCTGAATGGGGCGTTTGGTAAACATCACAGTAACACATCCGCAATATCCATGCACATTGTGCAGAATCAAAGGCGATTTTCCTATATTTTTAAATTCAAATGCAACCTTCTTGATAGTAGAGTTACTGAATGTACCAAAATTATGTTCTGCATGAGAGAACTGTATTTGAGGTCTAAGCGAGTCGGGTAACTGATCATAAATGTATTCTGCATTTTTATCTGTCACCAGAGAATCTTGCTTTTTTTTACCATTACAACTTATCAAAAGAATCAAAAAGAGAAAGCTAACAAATTGCCTCATCTTTTATTCGTCATAAGTGATGTTGATGGCACACTTGCCATGATCCATATCTTCCTCATGGCGATACAACTTACCATCACGAAGATAATAATAAGATGGGTCACCATTGTATTTGATAGTGGCAAATGGACTTTGATGGTTTGGACCGTCACTCCAGGTGATGGAATCTTGCTTGTCGTTGCCAGCAAACTGAATAGTTCCAGTGTAATCTTCGTTGAGTACAAATTTGTTGTTAAATTCGTCAGTGAATGAACCGGCAAATTTACTGTTATCATGTTTGCTGCTGCCACCACATGCACTAAAAACAAGGGCAAGTGTTAGACAAAAGAGTATAAAAAAACTCTTGATATTTTTGTTAATGCTATTCATCTTCATTTTGAATTAAATGTAAGAGGGTGTCCATCTTTTATGGACGGACACCCTCTTTGTGATATTTATAACATTAAATATTCTAATGTTAGATTACTCTGCGGTCTTTGTCTTCTTGACAGGAACTGCGATTTCGCCAGTTACGATAGTACCCCAACCGTAATCAACCTTAACCTTAACATAGATGTTGAAGTCAGATGTTACAACAGTACCATTGTTCTTGTAAGATACGAAACCATACGCTGATTCCATTTCGTTCTTGCCAGTGCCAACTTTACCTGCAGAAACAGAAGCCAATTGTATTGTAGCAGGAACTGCAATGTGCTTAGAACCATCAGGATTCTCGCTGTTCTTCAAGTCGCAAGTTGCATTATCAAGGTCTGGAGTGATGGTGAACGCACCATAGTACTTCCAATAGTTATCGTAATCCTTGAATGCACGACCACGCCAATCAGATGGAGCAATCAAATCCTCAAGCTTCAAGTATGTACCCTTCTCACCAAAGTCAACGCCATCCTCGAAGTTGTCAGCAGACTTAGCTGTAATGTCAACTGGACGTACGAACAAAGCTGCGAAGTGATCCTCATTATTGAATGTAACTTTTACTTCCTTGTCAGCATCGTTGCAGACGTTAGCCTTAACAGAGTAGTATGCCTCGAACTTGCCTGTGTTCAACAATTTCTTAGCAATTGCACTTTCTTTGTTCAAAGTTACAGTATTGAATGGTACAGCAGCACCAGCATTGTTAATTGTAGCAACAGTCTCGGTCGCGTCAGCTACAGTTGCCTTCAATACTGTACCATTATTAACAACAGCGAACTTAACAGTGATGTCGCCCACCTTTGTTATCTTCTCAATATCCTTGCAGAATGAGTAAGTAAAGTTTGTGATATTCTTATCAAGTTTCAACTTACCCTCTTCTGTTGTGAATGGAGAGTTCAAGTCATTTACGAATACACACTTAGTTGCGTCTACACTACCCGCTGCAGGAGTTGCTACATTGAACTTAGCAAATGTCTTGGTTGTGTTCCAGTACTCGTTGATGAAGTCTGCAGAGGTCAAATTATAGACCTTCTTGATGTCATTTACATGAGCCTTCAAAGTAATCTTAACCCAACGATTTGATGTTTCTGCAACCTTGTAGTAGCACTCATGTGTTACATCCTTGTCTGCGTTAGCCCACATCTCGTTAGGGGTCATAGTCCACTGAAGCAAGTGAGTTGTCTCACCATCAATTGTTTCGTTCAACTCCTTAACGGTACCAATTTGACCAGTTACGTTGTTGGCTTCGAAGTGAGTGTATGTGTTATGGAACTCGTCACGATCCATGTTCATTTCATTGTAGAGCTGAACATTGATTTGCTCAACTGTGCTATTCAATACGCAATTCTTTGTACAATCGAATGCAAAGTTTCCAATAGAAAGGTCGATATTCTTGTTCTCAACAGCCTTCTTAACGATGTTTACCTTAATGTAAGCATACTCTACAACGTGATTGTTGCTCTTATTGTAAATAGAAGCACGGATGATTGGAGTACGACCTACTGCGGCAAACTTCTTGCTAGGATCGCTAAATACCTTTGCAGAAAGTTCGCTACCATTGAGGTTTACAAAGTCTGCCTGGTCTGTGTTGTTAGTACCAATCTTATAGTTCTTTACTACTTCATACTTGATACCAAAACCAAGAGCCTCAAGGTCTGCAACTGAGCAAGGAGCACCATTCTCATGAGCCTGAACATAGTCGTTCAAGTCGATAGTTGCATCATACTGAAGGTCCAAGTCTGTGTCAGAGCCATCCTGTGTACTCCAACAAGCCTTAGTCTTAATGCCAGCAGCGGGATCAACAGCATTGATACCTACAGCGGCACGACGGAAGTGACAATCTACCTTATCATCTTCTTTTTCAACCTCAAACTTCTTCTTGTTAGCAAGGCGAAGATCCTTCATAGCCTGCTTATACAATGTAGCATAGTCTGAAGTAACAGTCTCCTTATTGTCCTTAGTTGCCTGAAGAGCTACAACAGAAATCTTCTCTGCAGTTGCAGGCTCACCAGTCATATCAACTTTTACCTTCAAAACGCCATCCTTGAACTCAACGAACTCTGCCTTAGCGTCAAAATTCTTAGAAGCAGCGCCACGACTAGTGATGTAATCAGCGTTAGCCTTAACTACAAAGCTGAGTTTCTTCAAGTCTTCTACGTTGGCATTTGATGGGTTAACATGATAATATGCATAAGTAGTAGGATTTACAACATCCTTCTCTTCATTAGCGTCAGCTTTGACAGACTTCTCATCCTTAGAATCAGCCTTGTCTAACTTCTGGGCAAAGAATGAGAAAGAAGAAACGCGGATGCCTGGAACACCATCTACATATACACGACCGCTGTTGTCCTTCTCAAATACGAAACCACGGAGGTTATTGCTCAACGCAATCTGAACACCATTAGGATCAACAACACCATTCTTGTCAGCTACGTTGTAAAGGGTCAAGTTGTCATTATCCATAACAGCAGTAACACCTATACCTCTCCATGCGATAGTTGTAGCTTCGATAACGTTGCCCTTAGAATCACAAAGATCGAACATACCAGTTTGGGCATTTGGCTTGTAGTAGTTTCCGGTTTCACCCTTATCACCCTTATCGCCATTCAAGCCGTCCTTGCCGTCTTTTCCATCCTGACCAAGAGCCTTGTATTCGGTTTTAACACCGTCCTTAACCCAGTAGCCATCCTCGCTGATGGTCCAAGCTGTACCAGGAGCTCCATCCTGACCATTTACACCGTCTTTGCCATCCTTACCATTAAGGCCGTTGGTAATTGAGTACTTCTGACCGTTACTCAATGTGATGTCAACACCATTAGAAGTGTTCTCTACCTTGCTGATAACACTACCTGCAGTGATTTCAGATTTAATCTGCTCAATAATCTTGTTGAGTTGATCAATCTGACTCTGCAAATTGTTAATGTCATCATCGTAGTCCTTACAAGAAGTAAAGGTACTTACAGATGCAACTGTCAATGCACCCATAAGCAGCGCGCTTAAATACTTTCTTTTCATACGATAAAATTTAATTAAAAATATTAATTGTTAACTTTAAGTCCTAAACTTTCTCTGTACTATCTCCTGCGGGGAGATATTCTTTTACGGTGCAAATATAGACAAATTTATTCATACTCGCAAATATTTAACCTTTTTTTTTCCAAAATCCCCTTATTTTCTTTAGTTTTTAATAAAATTGGGCTTATTTGAGTGCTCAAAACGCCTTTCTCATGCATTTTTAAGCATTTCAGACACGATTTTTTCTACACCTTATTATATATAGAGAGGGCATTCTTCTACTTTCTTTACAAAATCCCCGAATATCGGTAATATCTCCCCGCAGGAGATAGTACAGAGAAAGTTTAGGACTTAAAGTTAACAATTAATATTTTTAATTAAATTTTATCGTATGAAAAGAAAGTATTTAAGCGCGCTGCTTATGGGTACACTGACTGTGGCATCCATGAGTACATTTACTTCTTGTAAGGATTATGATGACGACATCAGTAACTTGCAAGGTCAGATTGACAAGTTGGCTACTGCCGATCAGCTTTCACAGAAGGTTGCAGAGCTTCAGGCTTTGATTTCTTCTAACAAGTCTGACATCACTTCTCTTCAGGCAGAGTTGGCTAAGAAGACAACTCTTGACGAGGTTAAGGCTGTTTTGGCAGACTATGCAACTAAGCAGTATGTTGATGCTGCTGACAAGACATTGCAGGATGCTATTGATGCTCTCAAGACTGGCGATATCGCTAAGTTGAAGGAAGATGTAGTGAAAGCTCAGGCTGCTGCTGACAAGGCTGCAGATGATGCAAAGGCTGCAAATGCTGAGATTGTTGAGACATTGAAGACTTTGGCAACAAAGACTGAGCTTAAAGATGCTGCTAAGGCTGCTCAGGACGCAATCGATGCAGTAAAGTCTGAAAACGCTCAGAAGTTGAAGGAGGCACAGGATGCAATCACTGAGACTCTGAAGGGTTATGCAACAAAGAGCGATGTTGAAGATGGTGACAAGAAGACTCTTGAAAGCTTGGCTTCAACAATAAAGAATGCTAGTGATGCTTTGACTCTGGCTAATGCAAACAAGCAGGCTATCGCTGATGCTCTCGACATTCTCGGTAAGGGTTATAGCAAGGAGAACACTGTAGCTGCTGCAATCGAGGCTATCAAGGGTCAGATTGGTACACCTAACAAGGAGCTCGGTACACTCGATTCACGTTTGGCTGCTATCGAGAGCGTATTGAACGGTGTTAAGGACGATGACACTAAGCTCGGTCTCGCTACTAAGGTTACAAACATTGAGAATCAGTTGAGGGACATCATCGGTGAGTACACAACAATGGTTACTGCTGTTGACCTCTACAAGACTGATGCAAACCGTTGGTCAAATGGTTTGCCAGACAATGATTTGACATTTATCTGGGTTCCAAGTGAGCACACAACTAAGTTCCCTGCTGACAAGAACCTTACCGATGCACAGATTGAGTTCTCTGCAGATCACAAGAATATCACAATTACAGACTCTCTCGTAGTTCGTGTATCTCCTACAAATGCTGAGTTGACTCCAGCTAACATCTCTTTGATCAACTCTCAGGGCAAGGAGCTTAATGAGTTTGTTGACGTTCAGAGTGTTAAGCCATACAAGAAGCTCATCACTGGTGCTACACGTGCAGCTAATGCAACAGAGGGTAATGGTCTTTGGACTGTTACATTCAAGTTGAAGGATGGCGTTGATATCCAGAAGTTCGAGGAGGCTACAATCAGCCAGAACAGTTATGTTCAGTTCGCTGTTGCTGTTAAGAACACAACTAGCGAGGCTAAGGAAAGCCCTCGTCGTGTTGTCTCTGCTTACTCTGTTGATGTTAAGGGTTCTTCTTATGAGCCTGCAAACAACAATATCCTCGTTCAGGGCAACGATGATGTTTGGAAGGATATCCGCAACATCCGTAACCGTTTCGATGTCATCTTGAACAATGGTGAGGAAAAGGCTTCTGCTTATAGTCGAGAGACAAATGAGCGTAAGTATGGTGTAAGCGAGTTGGAATGGGCTGGCAATACACCTTATACAGCAGAGGAAGCTGCTAAGCATACTCAGTTGGCTAAGAACTACGACCAGCGTGCTTGGAGCAACACTCTCCTTCCTGTAACTGTAGGTAAGAAGATTAACATCGCTTTGGGCGCAATGCTTGGAAATAATAATACTCCTTATTATTACAATACAAAGACAGGTCGTGGTTATGCAGTTAAGGGCTTCTATGTAACTCTTGATAAGGACTTCGCTATCGAGTCAGCTCCATCTGAGTTGAACGCATGGGCTAAGTACAGCTACGAGAATGTTGGTGTAACAAACAGCAAGGGTACTATCACCAAGGCTGCTCACATGTTCTATGGCAATGAGGGTTACATCACTATCAACTCTTTGGAGGATACAGAAGTTAAGGGCGACATCATCGGTTTCCGTGTATATGCTGTAAACTTCGATGGTACATTGGTTGACCCAGATGGTCGTGCATTCTATGTAAAGGTTGGTGATGCTAAGGATCAGCAGACTGTTGCTGAGGCTAATGCAACAATCACTGCAACAGCTTCTGGTTCACAGTACTTCAAGAGAAATGGCAATGAGTCTAACTTCTTCGCTAACATCACTACTGATGCCTTCAATGTAGGTGCTACAGAGATTACAGATTGGACAGTAGATTATACTAATAATCCTGGTGATTTGGGTAATGACCCTATCAAGAACTTAAGTTATGGTGATGACTTCAATGTTAAGTACTATAACAAGAAGGGTCAAGAGGTATCAATCACTTCTGGTGAAGTTGCTTCTGCAAAGGTATTCTTGTTGCGTCCACAGCGTTTCGTTGATGGTGGTACATATACCATCAAGGCTACTTTGAGCGATAATGTTCATGAGCTTCGTGATGTAACTTTGAAGTTTACTAAGGTTATGCCAACAGCTAAGGATATTAAGGCTCTCACATACGTTGACGAGAAGTTGGTTGCTAACAACTTGTTCTCTAATGTAGATTGGACAAGCAGCAATATCTACAAGTTCTCTCAGAACCCAGCTAATGATGGCTCTATTTACGAGAAGGTAGTTTCTCGCGAAATGACAGACTATGTAAGTGGTCTCGTTGACAGTCACTACACATTGTGGTTTGAGTCATTGAATGTTGAGCAGTCTAAGATTGCTTTTGACTATAGCTATAGTGTTGACCGCAAGAACATCGATGGTAAGGAGCATGCTATTAAATACGCTTATGACTTCGGTCCTATCAGTTTGACTCATAGCTATGTAACTGGTGAGTGGCTTACTCCTAGTGAGTATGTTATCAACGCAGAAAGCAACTTGAAGATGTTGTTCAACACATGGCTTAACAAGGAAACTTGGGCATGGAAGAAGGATTATACTCCAACTCTTACTTGGAATGCTGGTGTACCAGTTAGAAATCAGAAGGTTTCTGCTGCCAATATCATCGGTGCAAACTCTTTGTTGGGTCGATTCAATGATAAGAGCTTGGACGCATTGTTCGCTGCTGGCTATACTCAGATTGCAGAAAAGAATGGTAAGCCTTATGTATCATTCTCTAACCCTGCATTTGATGTAACAGTAGATATAGAGCACAGCACTTCATTGGGTAGTGCAGGTAACATTACTTTCGTATTCAACCAGACAACTAAGACAACAGTACCTGATACATCTGGTACTTTGACAGTTGGTGTAGAGGATTGCTTCGGACAGGTTAAGGTTATCACACTTGGTAACATCAAGATTGACAGACAATAATCTGTTGATTTGATCATCAATATCCAAGGGCGCGCGCATTTTGCGTGCGCCCTTTTTCTTAATATAGAATAAAAATGAAAAAAACATTATTTGCATTTTTAATTACCATCTTACTTTTCACTTTTGCAGGTTGTAGAGATAACATCAAAACTTGTGCTGGTAAGATTAAGAACATGACTGATACAACAATTGTTGCAAACATGGGTGATTATGACATTACTTTCGACATCAAAAAAGCTGAGGTGTCAAATGGAGCTGTTATGCCAAACGACTCGGTTCTGATTCACTACGTAGGCGATTTGTCGGAAAAGAAGGCTACAGCATTGGTTATTAAACTGATTCCACATAAGGGAAATGTGGTGGAAGCTATTTATAACCCAAATAAGAAACTGGAAACAAAGCCCATGACCAAGGAGGAAGTAAAGGAGAATGAAGAATTCGTTAAAGCTGCAAAGCGTGGACACTAATTCATTTTTCTTCTATTTTGATTTTGAGTTCTATAATTCACTTTAAAACAAAACTATTATGGCAATAATGAAATCTATTTTCGCAGCATCCCTGCTTGCCCTTGGCACAACATCAGCCATGGCACAGGCTACTTACACCGACCAGAACGGTGATGAGTATACATTCAACAAGCATTTCTTCCTGGACCTCCAGGGCGGTGCTCAGTACACACTCGGTGAAGCTAAGTTTGGTGATTTGCTCTCTCCTAACGTTCAGTTGGGCTTGGGCTACCAGTTCTCTCCTGTCTTCGGCATGCGTCTGCAGGCTAACGGTTGGCAGAGCAAGGGTGGCTGGGCTGGATTCCGCGCTCAGAAGGGCGAGACTCCTTACAACGCTACTTATAAGTTCAAGTATGTAGCTCCTGGTCTGGACTTCATGTTCAACCTCAGCAACCTCTTCTGCGGTTGGAACCCTAACCGTGTGTTGAACGTTACTGCCTTCGCTGGTGCTGGTGCCAACATCGCCTGGGATAACGACGAGGTGAATGAGTTGGCTGCTACCATGAAGAACCAGAATGCCTACAACCTGGAGTATCTCTGGGATGGTACCAAGGTTCGCCCTTATGGTCGTGCCGGTCTTGAGTTGGCTTTCAAGGTAAGCAAGTCTGTCAGCCTGATGTTGGAGGGTAACGCCAATATCATTTCAGACAAGTACAACTCAAAGAAGGCAGGTAACCCTGACTGGTATTTCAATGCTTTGGCTGGTCTTCGCATCAACCTGGGCAAGAGTGCTACCAAGAAGGAGAAGCCAGTAGAACCAGAACCAGCTCCAGCACCAGTTCAGAAGGTTGAGGAGCCAGCTCCTGCTCCAGCACCAGTAGAGAAGAAGGTAGAGGAAATCCGTCGTGATATCTTCTTCACCATCAACTCTAACAAGATTTCAGAGAAGGAAAACAAGAAGATCCTCGAGGTTATCGACTTCCTGGTGAAGTATCCTGAGGCTAAGGTTGTTGTTACAGGTTATGCTGACAAGGGTACTGGTAATGACAGAGTGAACGACCGCATCGCTGCCAAGCGTGCTGCTGCCGTTGTATGGATGTTGGAGAAGCGCTACGGCATTCCTGCTGAGCGCATCACAGAAGAGTCAAAGGGTGCTCGTGTTCAGCCATTTGCTGAGAATGACAAGAACCGTGTTTCCATCATGATTGCTAAATAATATCTGGCTTGCGCCATATATTATTTAAGCATTATTTAAAAAATAGGGTAAGCTGCAAGGCTTATCTGGGCGAGGTTTCTTTTTCAAGAAGCCTCGCCTTTTTGGTTTGGAAAGTATGTATTTTTTATAAGTGATTGAGAATGAGATAAGTTTTTATCTCATAAAAAGAAGA
>ERZ1673741.249-NODE-249-length-70607-cov-95.373724_pt1 | contig 70607 bp, 54 predicted proteins | sample MGYA00580209_ERZ1673741 | MGnify/ENA primary metagenome ERZ1673741 (study PRJEB41218, sample SAMN15661754) | gut metagenome | host: Homo sapiens | place: Canada: London | collected 2015-08-20/2019-03-30 | study: EMG produced TPA metagenomics assembly of... | reverse complement strand
TCCATAAAAATATACTAATTTTCAGGCGGTTTTTTAATTCCGCCAACAGGTTAATCATTAATAAAAATGAAAAAGGAAACAATTCAGAAAGTAATCAACTTCGTCATCACCGTCCTCACTGCCGTCCTCAGCGCCTTCTGTGTGCAGAGCTGCAAGGGCTAAGGTAATTAATCACTAATCATTAATCACTAGAAAAGATGAAGAATCAAAGAAAAATCAATCTGATCGTGGTACATTGCAGTGCCACACGAGTCAACAAGAATTTCACAGTAGAGCAGTTGGAAGCCTGCCACAAGGCAAGAGGCTTCAAGAGCATCGGCTACCACTATTACATTACGAAGGATGGCATGGTCTATCCCTGCCGTCCAGAAACCGAGGTGGGTGCTCATGCCCGCCACTACAACGCCCACAGCATCGGAATCTGCTACGAGGGTGGTCTCGACGAGAAAGGCAAGCCTGCCGACACTCGCACTCCAGCCCAGAAGGATTCTCTGGAAGACCTCCTCTACAGTCTCGCCCTCGACTATCCCGGTGCCGAGATTCTAGGCCATCGCGACCTCCCTTGGGTTCGCAAGAGCTGTCCTTGCTTCGATGTCAAGGAATGGCTGAAGGAAATCGACTTCCATCTCTAGAAAATGCTCCTCATCTGAAAACAGATGGGGAGTTTTTTTTTACCGACCTTCTTTACCATTAAAAAAGGCTTTTTCGAAAACCTACCCGTCCTTCCTTACCCTTAAGGAAGGCTCCACCTTTCTCACCAAGCCTCTCTTTCCTCAGGAACGAGAGGATGTAACCGCCCTCCGGTGCTCAGAACCGCTACGCTGTAAGGTTGGCGGACCATCAAAGGTCTACGCCATGTTATGCGGGATGGGACCGCCTTGATGCAATGCTTTCTATACCTAATCTTAAGCCTTATTTACTTGAATCAGCAAAAAACAAAGACTAGTTATAAATGATATTATCTCCTCATTAACTTTGCTGCATATTCAAAGAAATCTGCAACATTCTTGAAATTATCAAACTATTGACAATACATACTGGCATAAGGTTCAGGGAACCTACTGCGTATATCAGTTTTTATCATACTTGCCAAAGCCTCCTTTGTGTAGGCTTTCAGCAATTTATTATATTGTTCATCGCTCATAATATTCTCTGTTATTTCAACATCCATGCTATAAACATCGTCTCATAAACTATGATACTACCATCAAGAACTGCATTCGAAAATAAAGAAGCAACGTATTCTTCGCTATTCGTTTGTTGTTATCTGATGTTTGAGTTGACATAATTTTATTCTAACCCTAATTTATGAAAGAAAATTTTATTGCGCATTGTTGCATCCTCTATTACTTTTCTGAATGACATAATTTCTACATAAGCATTATATTTTGGTACGTAACCAAAATATCCTTCATCATCAGGACTAACTGATAAATTTGCCAAATCAGCAAATTCTCTTATTTTATCAACAATATCACATACTATATAAATATAGACTGGAGTATTATTCTTATTTACTTTAACTTTTTCTACACCTTTTGGCATTTCATACTTTCCATCTAATATTGTTCTTGAATATCTTAGAGCCTGTTGAATAGGGTTCTCATTATCTGGGTAGTTTTCCCTTTTTGGTCTTTTAAACTCCACGATAGTAATTGGAGAAGTGATAACATTTTCTCCATTTCTGAAGAACATTTTCTCATTATAAAATACAGCGATGTCAGGTTCTTTATGGATATCTTTAGAGATAACCTTGTCTGATGCTATGTAATGGCTAAAAACTAACCTTTCATCCAAAAGCCACAAATTGTGATCTTCATAATCCACATCCCTGTCATTCTTAATCATTGGGAAGAACAAGTTATGTAATTCGCTCTCTAAATGAGCATTTCCTGACTCTGTACGTCCACGCAACTTATTATATAGGTCTATAACTTTCTTTCTGTTGCAAACGTAATGTGCTAGATCATTTTTTCCTTCTTCTGTCACTTTGGAAAACAACTCTGCAACTTGTTCTTTGAAAGTTACATCATCTGAGTCTTGTTGAGATTCTAGCAATTCATGGATTTCTATTCGAGATTTTTGTTCTTTCTCAAATTTTATCTGTTGGAATTTTAATTCCAAATCTAAGTCTTTTATTCCTATTGGTAGGTTTTCTAAATCCAAATCTTTCAATAGACTTTTATTCCATGGAGCAACTTTAGAAACATAATCCAACACCTTTTGCTTCTTCACTTGAAATTTCTCTTGTATATGTTCTTTGAAAAATTTCTTTGTTATAACACTGGCTTCTCTTTCTATACGCTCTACTGAAATATCTGTAAAAAGATCATCCTCAGTATGAGATAGAGAAAAATCACCTCGTTCAGTATCTACATGATCATCTAAATATTTTCCAATAACATAAGAGCGAATAGTATAATTCTTCTGTTTGCCATTTTCTATATCAAGTAAAGTCTCCTTAAACTCTGGAACATAGTTGTGAAGAGGCCTGTTAGTCACTTCTCGACTATGTGCCGTTAAAATCACCTTGTTTGCAATAGGGGAGAAATATACTTTATAGACTTTTACTGTAAATTGTTGTTTGGCATGTCTTTTATCTTCCAATTCAAAACTTTCTTCTTGAACGAACTGGATAGTATTGTTCTTACCAACAAAATCATTCAAGATAATAGGATTGCTTCCATCACATTCTTTCAGTGTTATAATTGGCATGTTTTGGGTGGTATCAACAAAAAATACTAACAGACGTTCTACGAGTTTTCTGGCAATAACCTCCAAGCCTTTATCTGCATTATAACCTTTTACAGCAGACTTCAAATGCAAGGTTGTTTTGCAAGCAATATCTTTATTCTGACATAATTCGTTTTTCTCGTTTTCAATGATTTCTTGATTGTGTCCGAAATCGAATGTACGATGCCAACATTCTTCTCCAACATTGTAATAACTGTCAACTGAAACTTTTTGGAAGTATTTAAGATACATAAATCTACCAAATCCTTTTCCACCAGATTCATATTTATGCCCTGAAAGGTATGTATCAAAAGAATCCCGGTTAGTTTTGGTAAACCCAACACCATTATCTATAATATCAAAGCCTACAATGGAACCACAAACTGATGTATCATCATTGTTGTCAATGCTCTTTTGGCCATCTCTAATAGCAATTATTTCAATTGAACCATCAAGACGCTGACCAATAGAGTCTATAGAATTACATACAGCCTCTATAATTGGGGTTAAATACGTAGTCTGGGCTTTGATACCCTTCACTATTCCTAAAATATTAAGCTTGCTCATAGTAATTGTTTTGTTTTTGGCATGATTACCACCACAATTTATTCTTTACTTCTTCCTTCTTATCTTCAACCTTTGCATCCAATTCCTTTAAACCTTCTGACAATTCTTTGTGATTATCAGCAGGATTATATGTAATAAAATCAAGATGCATCGTTTCTTTATAAACTTGTAATTCCAAATCAGAATATGCATTGTTAGGAATCACAAAATAATGATTTTTAGAGACATTAAACGTTGTTGCATAATTTTCAAAAAGAAGCTTTATATCAGGATCATTCAAACCAGCCCCCAAAAAGACAAATGTATGAGTAAGAATAAGTGCTTCCATTATCTTATAGAAATCAGAATTTTCTATTCTAACTCTTGCATAATCCGCTTGAGTAAAGATTATTTTATTAGTTGTATCTATTGTGCCATGATTTTTAATAATTACAGAATCTGTGCCTCGCAAATACTTTACTACATCTTCATCATAGTAATGCTTCAATACTATGGTATTACGAGATTTACTTTGGGCATAAGTATCATATATCTTATCAAAATTTGGGGTAATAGTAATTCTTGAATCGAGTTTAAATATATACTCATGAATCGATGCAGGCTCAAAGCCTGTTCCACGGAACATATTTTTCAACAATTCATCAAATTCATTATCCCCTAACTTTTTACGCAAAAGTTCACAGGCCATCAGATACTCATAACTATCAATACACTTCTTTATCACAGCATTATCTGGAGCACCTACCTTACTATTACCTTCCTCTAAGAATTTTCTCCATGTAGGAGGATGTTTACCATCTTTATCTATAGCATTAGCCGAAATTCCAGAGCCTAAGAACAGTACGCATCTCTTTCTAGCTAACTCTAATATTAAATCGTCAGGCCAATCCATATTCTACTAAATTTCGATTAATGTTGTAAACAATACCCTTCATAACTTCCAGATATTCATCAACTTTAGTAAAATGAGCTCCCAAAACGCCATCATGACTACTCAGTTGAAAAACAGGCTTATGAGCAGATTGGGACATCGGTATCAAACTATTAAAATTAGGTATTTCCCCAATTTTCAAATGCCCTTTATCTATATTGCGAGGATAATACTTACTCATTTTTTCATTAACGAGTTTAGGCATCTGAGAAATTATCTCATCGTATGCCTTTACAGCTTGTCGTTTTCCTCCTCTAGTTCTTGAAGTATATTGCTGATTTACATATCCCAAGAACATCGGATTTACTTCTACATCTCTATTATCCAACTGATAAAATTGTCCTTTATTGTCATGGTATTTTTCCTGTAGCTTTTTAAAAGTCTGAATCCATTTCTCTATTGCTTCTGAAATATTATCTACAGCTCGCAAACAAAAAATATCACTTGATGTTGGCATTATAAAACCGTCAGTAAATAGCAAGACTAATCTATTTAGCACTCCTAACGAAGGACCTACATCAATAAACACAAAATCGTATTTTTCTTTAAGTCCTAGATACATGGTTTTAAGAAAACAAACTGTTTTTATGGAACGTTGTATTGCATTTGATGTATCAGACCATTCGCCACTCAAAAAATCTTCCATTAGAGCAAGGCGGGTATCACCAAGAACTAAATCTACACCAAACCCTACCGAACTTTGAATTGGCAAATCTATCAAGCTTTCACTAGACTGGTATGGCTCTATATAATCATACAATGTTTTTACTGTCTGACTAGAATATACTTCCTCTATTTTCTGATCATCCAACAAATATGTTGTTGCATTACATTGTGGGTCGGCGTCAATTACTAACACTTTTTTATGTAGTACAAAGCTATAATAAGCTGCAATATTACACAATAAGGTTGTCTTACCAACTCCACCTTTATTATTAAATACAGCAATTGTGTTCATTTGTTCTTCTAAATTTAACTATTTTTACAAATCACCAATACGGCGTCCCCACTATTTATCAGCGGGTTAGTCGTACCAGTATTTTTGAATAAAGTTTTGATTTCTAAAATTTAACTATCAAGCGACGGCTTGGGATGTCTTCGTTACCTCAGCATCCGTACCATCTTCAAAATGGCGAACATAGTCATATCGCAAGCTACGTCCCTTTCGGTTTTGGTTGTAGTCCTGCATCACCTTTTCGAAATATTCCCTTGTTTCCATTATCAAACTGTTTTGATTACGGATGCAAAGGTAATATATTATTTAGGTCGCCATCCGGGCTAACGATGATTTACCTTTCAAACAGCCAAAATAGGGGTTGGTTGCTTACGAATTAGAGGTAAATATTGAATTCAATACTACCGTTTTATAGATGCTTCCTAACTCGACATCCCCCCAACCATTCAAATAGGTTATAATCTGACGGCAGGTATAGCCTAATTGATTTGCCAAATCTACAATGTCGGTTAGCAACCCATCATCTGAACAAGAATCATCAAATCTCCTGCTCTATTTGATATAAAGTTAGGATGTAATTTTTTCCATATTTCATTTAAATATCAAAAATCAGCATATTGTCTACATGTCTATTACCATATCCTTAGCTCTTCCTTTAGCAAACTCATCATCCCATACAATATGAATTGTTTGATGAGAAGCACCTGAAGAATCTTGATATTTGATTTGAAACCCCTGCTGAGGTTGAAGCTTAGGATAAGGTAAGTAATCATTACTCATCCTTAATCTAATATTATCTACTCCTTCATCTGATGGAATTGAAAAGCTAACATTGGAAGCAACTGCTTTTCCTTTATTATAAAATTTTAGAATTCCACCATAACCATTAGAGTTTAGGATTGCATTTACTTCAACATCCGCTTTTTTACTTTCATTCATTTCAATTTCATGCTGTTGAAGTTGTTGCTGCTTAAGAAGCAAATCTAACTGTTTTGCTTTTCGACCTGTCAAAAACGACTTAAGCAACGCTATCAAGGATATCACTGTGCTTGCTAACGCTATACAATTTGAAGTATCAAAATTCAACATACTTATTTAATTTTCAAGCCTGACTTTTTAAGGATGGCATTTAAATCATTGACTAAGTCATTCTTAACTTCATTTTTAACTACATCTAACTCTTTATCGATTAGAACTTGATTTAATTCTATCAACTCGTCCTTGCCACCATAGTAAACACGATTACACTTCTTGCATGTAATGATTCCTGTTTGTTCATCTGTGCTAAATGAACTATCAGAGCCACATGTCACACACACAAGTTTTATGCTGCGATTGTAATTTTGTTTCATAAAATCTTGCAATTTTAGTTCCTTACAAGAGAGGCATATTCATTGATATGCCCCCTCGCTTTTACTACTATTCTTTAGTATAACTTGTTATCAAATAACAATATACAACAGTTGTATCAGTCATTCCTCCACCAGTATCGCCAGCCATTCCTAAATTTAGAAAAAACTTCTCCACATCTTGTGCTACTGACTTATCATCAGCAGGGCAATATATCCAAGCTCCATTTTTCAATACATTATGCTCATGAAACAAACGACGCTCAACATCATTTGTTATCCCAACATAATAATTAGCGAAATTAGTCCCTTGTGACAAACCAAAGTAGCTAATAATCTCTGAAATAATTTCATCTTTTGTCATAACATTCCTTTTTAAAAAAATTAATACTGATGCAAAAGTAACTTCAAAGATTGCAGACTTACTTCATTCTTTCAAGAATTTATTCGATCTCGCAGAATTTAACAATATTTTTCGCTCTTTCTTTAATTTTCTCTCTCAAATCAAGAGGTTCCAATATCTCGCACTTATCAGCATAGGTCAACATAATGGTCTCAAACTCATAAGTGGGAATCAGGTCAAGAGACAAAATGGTATAATCATCATGTCGTTCTACTACTCTCTGGGAATGATGGATAGGTTTTGTCACGATGTAAGAATCCGCAGGATGATAAGCCTTAAACACGATGTGCTGGCATGACTCACCAAACTTTGGAGAAACTCCCACTATATCTTTGAAATAATTCTCAACATCACCTTTTATCGGTGAAAACTTCTCATTTTCCAGAATCTTATAGTCATCAATTCTATCCAAAGGTACTACCACTATTGGCAACACATCGCTTACAGCAGACTCCTTTCCTACCAAGAACCATCTGTTATTATATTGGCGCAACTGATAGGGATGGATGATTCTGTTATAAGATGGACGACCAAACTGATGATACTCTAAAGATACCACATGTTGGGATGCTATCGCTTCATAAAGAGGAGTGAAGTATTTCAATCCCTTCAAGTCCTCATTTTGTGAGAAACTCACGTAGGATGCTTTGGCTTGACCTATATTAAATGTAGATTTCATCTGCACCAATGTGGCATTCAGCCATTCTTGATTTGGAAGTCCTTTAAATCGGGAAAGCATCTGAATAGTATCGGACAACATCTCCGCTTCACTCTGGCTCATTGGAAGATTCTGTATGGAAAAATTTCTATCAGAATACATATAATAGGCTCTATGCCCATCCATTTTTCTCTCCAAAGGCACACCACCGCCTGCTTGACGCTGCATGAAATGAATGTCTTCACGAATGGTTCGCTCTGATACTGATGAACCATCATAATTGTAAAGTACCTCATTACATGCGTCCACCAAGTCTTCCATATAATAGTGTCTTCTACTATCACGGAAACAGCGGTCTAATACCTTGTAGCGTATATAAGCATTCTTTCCTTGAGCCATAGAGAATCGTTCTATTTATTGTTTGTTTTATCTTTGTTGACCTTTGTGAAGTTGACAGGTGGAAGGATTATGCTTCCCAATCCTGCCTTTAATGCAATGTTAGCAATGTGCTCACGAACAAATGGAAAGATGATGGCTGCACCATTGACACGTCCAAACTCTTCATTGTCCTTAATCTCAGACTCGCCATTTCTTTTAAAAACTCCAACCATCGTTACCTCAATCTTATATTGAACCTCATCTTGAAGTTTATTGGTAACTGTAGTTGTAAGTTTTACATTCACGACACTGCCTTTTGTTCCGACACCAGTCTCAAAAGAAACTTCCTGCTTTGAGTTAGAAAAGTCTATGTTACCTTTTCTACTGAATTGAGATTCTGTAAGCAAAATGCTCTCTACCTTAAATCCCGACTTTGTTTTTTCAATATTTTCCATAAGAATTATGCCGCTTGCAACAAATTGTCATCGAAAGACATTGATGTTGTATTATTATTTAGTACCATAGTATCTTTATATGTATCATCTGTTTGAAAGAAATCAAACATTTCAAGATGTTGCGAATCCATGAACTCGTAATTTATGACATGATCATTTTTGAAATCCAATGGTGTTATAGTTGATGATTTGACCTTCTCATCAGAAGTATTGTTGACAATATATTCTTTCAATATACTATTAACCTCTACATACTCTGGTCCTTGAATAGTCCAATCGATATGCTCAATTCCTACGTATGCATCTTCTGATATGAATCCAACATCCTCACCTGGGATTTCACTGTATGCCTTTACAAAGAAATCACTTTCCCACTTAGCAAACTCATCACTATCGAATACAGTCTTTGGCAAGATTTCAACAGTATGAATCTCTGCCAACTCATCGTATTCGTAATTTACCTTTGCATTTTTGAAAGAGCTGACGAAACCCGTCAGTTGCTTTCTCAAATAATCTAAAACTGCCATAATCAATTTCTTTTTAAGATACCTAATATATCATTCGCCAATTGGAAAGCCTTTTGGCTATCATCCCAAGAAATACTTTCGTTCTTGTAATCAGCCTTTACACGTAGTTTTTGCAGATCTATAAATTTCTCCGTAAACGCTGTCAAATCCCTATGAGCATTGCGTTTTGTTGATTGTCCCAACACTTTCTTTATATATCCGCTCAAACCTACATGCAAACTTGTCTTGCTACCGTCCTTTTTAATGGGACGTATATCGTTCTCTGTTTTTCCTTTAACCACATAACATATATGCTCCATATAGAGAAGGCAACTATAATAAGTGGTGTGAGGAACGACAGCATAATGACCATCTTGAGATTTCATCAAGGCATCAGCTGCATCCAAATAGAGTTCAGATTTGTTCGTATAATTGCTGGTCATCATATAACCTCTTCATTTGGGCTGCAAAATTAACGAATAAGATTGCAGACTTATTTCATTCTTTCAAAAGTTTTTGTCTCTACGAAAAACTTGTAATTTGTTTCGTAAATCACCGTTAGAACGTAACTACTGATTTTCAGCAGTTAGCACATCAAACATTTTTCAAAAAAAGCATATTATTAATTGGTATTGCCAAAGCTACCTATTAGGCAGCCTTGACATTCACCTTTTTGTTCGAGTTATAATTACATGGGATTAGGGACATGAAGTCTTGCTCCCCCTCCATCAGTCGGGTGAGTATATCTTCAATATAATCGCCAAAATTAATGTCATTCAACTTGCTCTCAGATACTCTATTGGGGCAGACTTTGCCCTATCATTCTCTCCAGATACCCATATAGTTCATCTTCCATATTGCTATAGTCGCAATAGGGACTATCGTCGTTAAGCATATCTTCCATACGAGAATCACCCCAGGCTAACTCCAGGTCACCAAAAAGACGATGATGCTTATTGGTCAGCAACAGATGGAAATCCATTGCTTCCTTCGTCTGCCAAGGAATATCTGGATGTTGGCGCAAATGACAGTACAGATGACGCAGTACATCTAAGAATAGAACGACACTTGTCTGAACTCCACCACACCAATATGAATCAAACCACCTTTCATGTTTTCTACATGCCTTACCTAAGTGGTCGAACAAACAGAAGATTAAAGAAATGGCTTCCTGATATTGCTTGTTGCGGATATACTCATGTACATTATGAATGAATGGGAACAGACTTCGGGAAACTTCCCGCTCTTCTTCACGAACTATTGCTGCATCAAAAGCGGCAGAAACTTCGGCTTGATGATCTGACTCAAACTTATTCCATTTGCAACTACACCATTTCTTGATGCTTTCCATCGCTGGCCGGTATTCCTTATAGCCTCGCTCCTTCCACTCTTCCAGAATATCAAAAACCATCTGATTCAAATCATACGGAGTGGTCTTGCAGTCATTGCGATACCAATCATTATAGCATTCGTAGTAGCCATCCACAAACCATTCATCACGGAACCAGAAATGGCAATCCTCCATGTAGTTCATCTCAAAAAGGAGATGAAGATACTTGAGCTGGTCTATATCCAGACCATCCAGTTTTGATTTCAGGTTTCTGAGATAGAAACGTGATTGAGCAGGTTTTGTTTTAGCTGCCTCCACGTTCTCTTTTGCCGTAGCATATCGCTGCTCGATATAGGAAGTAAATGACTCGCTTATCTCATCCAGCATCACAAATCCATCCTTGCCTCTGTTTGCTGTATTGACCACTACCCAAACCATACATTTCAAATGATGATATTTGAGCAAGTGACGTTTCCAAAGAACATTTCCCTTGCCACCTGATATGATATCGTGAGCAAGGACTATTTCCTCATCATCTAATATCGATACCATTTCTTCGGGATGGGATACGACATAGGATGATATATAATCTGCCATCTTCTCTTTCGACCAAGACATTGGAATCTTCAAGGCTATATCTTGTCCAATAGCCACAAGATTGTCTTTCGAAAGTATCTGTAAACAAGAAGAATATCTCTTCGTTGTATCGTACGAAGATGAATGGAATGTAATATAGTAACGGGTAGCCATTTTTTATTATTTTGTTCCTCATTGCAGTATCGCTCTGCACTTGTCGCCACTCGAATGAGGAATATTGTTTTATAAAATTCCAAATCTCTTCTTTTCCTTATTAGTAAGAGTTTCGGTTGTTTTAAGTACCTCAAAGATGCCTTGGAGATCTTGGGAGGTCAAAGTTCCAAAGTACTCTCCATCCATCAATTTCTTTAATGGGATGGAAAAGATCATGCCACAATCAACAAAACTATCATACTTCAAGAAGTCAGGATAATCTGTTTGATGAAGAAGATATTGGGCTGAAAGAAAAGAATCGGAATAAGCTGCCTTAGGACTCATTTTTGTATTAACCAATACTGAACCATAACATACTTTTTTCACTTTATCTACTCCGATAATTACTAACTTCTTTGGTTTCTGCTTTCTTCCATCCTTGAAAACCAAACCTTCTTCTATAGAAATAACCGTTCGTACCAACGAACCTATTTCTAATTTATCTTCGGTAACCTTACGAAGATTATCAAGATAGGATTTCTGCAACTCCCTTAAATCCATGACAATGCTTTTTGAACTGATTGACGGTCACGAATTACACATAGCATGTCTTTGCTTGCTCCTGCCGCAGCTGCCATATCATACATGGTTATCTTGGAGTCCTCACCTGTCTTGTCCGCCTGACGTTTTGCACGTTTCCAAGCTCTGTCTTCATGTGACTTATCGGATAGGTCAAAGGATTCTACATCCTTGCACTTTTTAATCCATTTATCCAACATCTTCACATCAGCTACAGACAGTTCATCCATATCGCATTCCGCATTCTTGGAAGCTAGAACAAGTTGATGACCATCCTGAGAGATGGCTATATTCAATGAATCTGCAAAATCCTTCAATTCTGGCGAAGAAAGGTCAGCCTTGCCTTCAATACCACGCAACACCTTATAGGTTAAAGCAGGTACAGGACCATGCTTTCTTGCAACAAAGGTATCGTACATGATTGGCAATCCATATTCCTTCAACTGATCTTGCTGCGCAAAATACATAACCTTAAAGAGATGAATATAATCAACTCCTTCAGGGAATGCTTTCAGTATGTAAAGCACAACTGACTTTATTTTCAAAATCTGATCTATTGTCTTCATTACTGTATCTCCTTTTTTCCTGCAAATATAAGGGTTTTCTTTGAAACTACCAAATTTTTTGGAGGAGTTTTTGATTCGTGTCATAATCTCACGCAGATTTTATTCCCAAAGGTATGTGATAGCGAGCTGCACTCGGCAATTTGAAAGCAAGCTTTCATTGCACTCATTTGCATCGCTTTTTCCCATTAAAGAAGGCTTTTTTCGAAAACCTACCCGTCCTTCCTTACCCTTAAGGAAGGCTCCACCTTTCTCACCAAGCCTCTCTTCAATGGTCTTTACACCCCCTTCGGTTCCCCCGTTTGCGGGGGACAGAAACCTCAGGGACGAGAGGATGTAACCGCCCTCCGGTGCTTAGAACCGCTACGCTATAAGGTTGGCGGGGCATCAAAGCCCTGCGCCATATTGTGCGGGATGGGACCGCCGAGCTGTTACGGGAGTATTGTCTCCATTGATGAAATAGAAGTTTTTTACAAGTTTTCTACCAGAAACTTGATATAGTCATCATTGACATTGGATATTTCTCCTTTATCATAAATTGTTAGGAGTGTAATATCCATCGTTTCTGGATCCAACAATATATTCAACGTCAAAATTCTAGCTCCACCACTTTTTCCCTTGCCTTTAGAATTAATCGCCATTCGTATCTTACGAACGCCAGCCCCTAAGTCATCTCCTGCTAGCGGATTATTCTTCAGCTCTTGTTTCCATACGTCAAAGTCATGCAACAAAGAGTGATATTTCTTCATCAAACGTTTAAACTGACGTTTAAACTCACTACCAGTGTTTATGTTCACTTCCATACGGCTATGCTTCCTTCATTTCCCGAATGAAATCATCAACATCCTGAAGCTTTTTACCTTGCAATTTAGCAAGTTTTACCTCTTGCAAGGCCCGTGACAAGCTTTCCTTGACATAAGCCTTCTGCTTCTCTTCTATAGTCAAAGGTGATTCTTTAATTATAGACGCAGAAACAACTCCACGCAACATCTTAATGGCATTGCGAATACTAGCAGATGGCTGCGTATCATCTATTGTAACTAATATCTGTTCCATATCCTATCTTCTTTTTATTAAAATGATGGTGCAAATATAAGGGTTTTCTTTGAAACTACCAAATTTTTTGGAGGAGTTTTTGCTTTGTGCTCTAATGTCCCACAGATTTGGCTTTCCCTTCAGCCGCCGATTTTCAATTCACAGATAACACAGATATCTTAGACCTGTACGGTCTGGGGGATTAAGGTCACGCGGATCTCGCTGATGACGCAGATCTTTGAGTTGTGCGGAATACAATGGTGTTTAATTTTATTTTGTTCCTCATTACTGTACTACTCTTCTACTACCTCAAAATCTTCATTATGGACACCACGGATGGCTACGGCTATTCCACCGAAATCGAAGACTAGCTGGCGGTCACGGTCTATGCGGACAATGTAACCTTCGTAGTCTTTGAATGGACCTGTAAGGACACGCAACTTCACGTGGTCTTTGGCAAAATTCTCAAAAGCATCTCGAAGAAATGTTACCTGCTCCGGATGGGTCTTCATCACATTCATAAAAGGTTGCATGATGGAGTCCTTGATGGAGGCTGGTCGTCTTAAACTACGATCGTTGACTAAGTGAAATTGGGGAAAATGATCTGCAAGAAATCTTTGTAGGTCAATCACTGTACCTTGCAAGAAGATTAGTCCACTGACAGATTGCTCCCAAATCTTTTTCACTCCTTGTTGCTTTTCCTCATCCTTATAGGAATAACGAAGGGTTTTATGAATGAAATAAGGTTGTTTGGTATTGTTCTCGTCAGCATTAAACTCTTCCAGCCATTTCTCCATCCCTTTGGCTGCCATGTGAAAAATAAAAAGATAACTCCACGAAGTGGGTTCGGTGGAAGGGTCTTCCTTCTTTTTTATCCGTTTACGTCGGGGTATTCCTTCTACACTCGGATCCGAAAGTCTTTCAGCCCCGATAATGTGGATGCCCTTTGGTAAGCGCTTGCTTACGTCGGCTGTAGAAGGTGAATCCAAGCAATCCTGCGTCATATTCTCGTTCTACTTTATGTTCTTAGCTGCAACCATACATGATAGTTGTAGAAGCTTAGTCAATTTGTTATTGTTGTGCATAATCTTAATCTCCTATGAGTATTAGTTCATATAATCTTGCACATGTTTATTTACATTTATTGCACATTCTTATTATGAATGATAGAACTATTTGCAAAGATACGAAATTCTGCTGAATTATCTGTCAAATTTTATCATTTTTTGTTTAATACTTCCAAATTATGCTATAAATGCTTTGCAAATCTGCATTAGTAGCTTCCTCAAAATGGCTGATTTGGGGTTTGGTTCTGCATGTTTTGCTCATTCATAATAAGAATGGGCGAAGTTGGTTGAACATTTTTCAAAGTGGTTTGGTGGCGAATTCGTGACAGTTCCTTTACAAGGGTTTACACTTTATATATATAAAGAAAAAGAGTTATCAGAATAGGTCTAAAACAATGACCTGCTCTGATAACTCTTTTCCTATTATTATCTTTTTTGCTCTAAAAACGGGCTGTAATCACCTGTTGGATGATTTTCTTGTTGGCCTCATTGATGGTTGCTACGTCTATTGACTCCAGATAGATTTGGGTGGTCTTATAGGAGTTGTGCCCCATGCCCTCGCTGATGGTGGCTACCGGTATGTTCATGTGCAAGGCTACGCTTGCCCAGGTGTGGCGTGCCACGTATGTGGTCAATGGTATTTTCAAACCTACCATCTCGCCGATTCTCTTCAGGTTGTAGTTCGTGTTATGCTCCACCTTGCGGTATGCGGCGTATGGAGAGGATTCCTTGCCTGTCAAAATGGGTAGCATATACGGTGAATCCTTCGTTTGTTCGGTGTACTTGTCGATGATGGCTTGCATCGGTTTTATCCACTCGATGTTGATATTCTGGTGGGTCTTGCGACGGTTGTAGCTCACCATGCCACATCTCAGGTCGGTCTTCTTCAGGAATGCCATATCCACGAATGCCATCCCTCGCAGATAGAAGCTGAGCAGGAAGAGGTCGCGTGCCCTGTCAAGGGATGAACCTCTCGGCAAGTCCAATTTCTCGATTTTGCGAATATCCTTTACAGTAATGGCTCGTTTGGCGGTTCTAACGCTGCCAGTCTGCACGTGAGCGAAGATGTCGTTGGGTGGAGCTTGCCCTGCTTCCACCGCCTTGTGGTAGAGTGTGCGGAGGGTTCGCAGATAGAAGGATACGGTGTTTTGCCCAACCCCTCTGTTGAACAGCCATGCCTGGTACATTTCCATCATCTCGCTGGTCATCTGAGAGAAGGTCAGGTCTTCTTGATTTCGGAATTCCATGAATCGGTTGGCTGCATTGGTATAGTTGTTCTTTGTACCAATGCACTGCATCTGCTCCTTCTTGGCTATCTGCTGACGGAAGAAAGCAAAAACGCTCTGGCTTGGTGGCAGCTGCTGTCGCAGACTGCGCTGGTGTATGAGGTGATAACACAATGTGCCTTCCTTTCCCGACACTGAGGATGCTCTGAATTTTACTTTTACTGTTGCCATATTGCTTTAATTTTAATGGTAAATTAATGTTTGCTATTTGTTAAAGCAACGGCATGTCCAAGTATATCGTGTATTCGAGCTTCGAAACTTCAGTTTTTATATTCCTATTCCCTGGCATCCGCCAGCTCGTTATATCCCCAAACCATGATAAGGACAACGAAGCCTGCCAGCAGAGTCAAGAGATTCTGCGAATGACCGATGGACTCAGCCACATGCGTAAGAGCACGGGAGCCGGACAGCAGGAAATCTATCTTCATAGAGAAGAGCCAGCCCTGAATCTGTTCCCAGCCCTGACAAACCACAGCAGCAATCACGCCGACAGCCACACAGGCGGCCGTCCACAAATGCTCCAGTCTACGACGCTTAGCCAATGCCTTCTCCTGCTCAAGATCCGGCAAAGCCTGCATCACTCTGTCAGAGAATCCGTCATCAGGAATCCCTGCCATCCTATTATCAGCAAAGAAAGCCTGCAAGAACTGCTCGTCTGAGGCGTTCAGCGGCTCCATATCCTGGCTTTTTATCTTATCATTTATCTTATCGGTCATAACCATTATGCTTTAAGTAACTTGCAAGTTTCTGTTTTCCACGAGAGAGATGCGACTTGATGGTACCTTGTGCCATTCCCGTCACGTCTGCAATCTTATCTATAGAGAGTCCATCCATCAGCTGCAGCGTGATGCATGTCCGTTCGTTATCGCTCAATATCTGTAAGGCTTTCATCAAATCCATCTTCAATCCGCTGTTTCCTCCCTGCGCATTCTGTCGGGAAACTGCCGGCGTATCGATGTCTTGCGTCTCCTTATGACTGCGGGTATAATCATACCATACATTATAGGCGATGCGATAAAGCCAAGTGGAGAAGTTGGCTGTACCCTTGAAGCTTGCCAGATGGGTATAAGCCTTCACAAAGGTATCCTGCGCCAAGTCGTCACTCAGCTGCGCATCCCCCAGCGTCTGCCGTAGGAAGAACCCACGAATGGGTGATTGATACTTCTTGACCAGCAGGTCGAATGACTTGCGGTCGTGAAGCATCACCACCTTCGTGACGAGAGAAATATCGGATAACTTTTCCACTATATATATTAACTAATAATTGTTGTTTGATTCTTACACCGGAGTACCATTATATCCTGTGCCCTGATTGCCATGACGGTTTTTCCACCAGTCCTTGATGGCAGGAAGCGAGCCTATCAGGGTCTGTCCCAATCCATAGAAGAAGACCAGGGCTCCGATACCTGCCAGAAAATCAGATTCCCACCAAGCGAACATGGCGCACAAGCCTGCTCCGAGGAAGGCATTTCTCAATCCCCGCTTCACGAGATACTCATCGCTCTGCTTGTCTATCGGCCGGTCGCTTTCCGGAACATTGATGCCCTTCTCCATTGCCATCTCCGCCAGCTTCATCCGGTCGTTGTGTCTACGCATCAGATAACGGACGATGAGATATATGATAATCAACGGAGCGAAGACGAACAACAAGCCGAAGATTACACAAAAGATGATGATGACAGACAGCGCACCGCCACCAAACACCGAACCGATGAAATCGAACGGGTCATCATAGTTGCCCAGACTGTATTTGGAATGATAATCACGGGCATTATCATTGCTGTCATCGTAAACATTATAATCAGCCGTATCCGTATCGGTCGTATCAGAATACGCCTCCAATCCTTCATCCGTTTTATCAGCCGATGCAGCAGTCTTCTTGTCCACCTGCTGTGTGGAAGGTTGATAACGGTGTTTGGGAGCTGAAGATGCCAAAGATAGCTGTGTAGCTCCGATGCTCATGATGAGCGCCAATGTCAATAACGCTTTCTTCATATCTATCAATATTTTTATTGTTTTACCTTGTTATTTATTAAATTTTCTGTCTCTTAGACGCATCCGTTGCCAATTTAGTTGCAAAGAAACGAAAAATTTCTTATTTTTGCAAACAAATTAAAGAATATACGCATAAAATGAAGACATTACCAGAAGATTTCATCAAATATACACAAGAGTTGATGGGCGAAGAATTGTTCCTGCAGCTGAAGCAGGGCATCACCGAGGGAGAAGCTCCTACCAGCATCCGTCTCAATCCTTTCAAGTGCAAGGAGGGAGAAGATGCGCCGGGCGAACCGATTCCATGGTGTCCTTCTACCGGACGGTATTTATCCTCACGTCCCAACTTCACCTTTGACCCTTGGCTCCATGCCGGAAAGTATTATGTGCAGGAAGCTTCATCCATGTTTGTGGACCTGGTGATCCGCCAGCTCGTTCACGAACCCGTGATGATGCTCGATCTCTGTGCTGCTCCAGGCGGAAAGTCAACTGCTCTTCGTGCTGCATTGCCTGAAGGAAGTCTGCTCTTCAGCAACGAACCGATGCGCACCCGCTCGCAGATTCTTGCCGAGAACATCCAGAAGTTCGGTCATCCCGACATGATTGTCACCAACAATTATCCACGTGATTACAAGAAGTCGAAGCTTCAGTTTGACGTCATCCTCACCGATGTGCCGTGTTCGGGCGAAGGTATGTTCCGCAAGGACGATGGTGCCATCGAAGAATGGAGTCTGCAGAATGTGGACAACTGCTGGCATCTGCAACGTGAAATCGTGAGCGATATCTGGAACTGTCTGAAACCGGGCGGTATCCTCATCTACTCCACCTGTACCTTCAATGCCCACGAAGACGAGGAGAACATCGCCTGGATTTGTGAGGAACTGGGTGCAGAGCCAATTGCCTTAACCGGCATTGATGAGAGCTGGAACATTACCGGCAATCTCATCGGTACAGAAATCCCTGTCTATCGTTTCCTCCCTGGCAAGACCCGTGGAGAAGGCATCTTCCTCGCAGCACTCAGAAAAGAGGGTGAAGCGGAAATGGAGAAAGAAGACAAAAAGAAGAAGAAAGACAAGAACAAGGAGAAAGGAAAAAACAGAGGAAACAAGGGAAAGAGTCAGCTGGTTCCTACAGACTGGCTGAAGTCATCCGACTATGAAACGATAGCCGAAGAGGACAACTTCTATGCCATCCCAAGCCGATGGAAAGCCATCTATGAGGAGGCAGCCAGGAATCTGAAGGTAATACATGCCGGCGTGAAACTGGGAACGAGCAAGGGGAAAGACATCATTCCCGACCAGAGTCTCGCCCTCTCCGTAATGCTCAACAAAGAGGTTTTTCCGCAAGTAGAACTGTCGTACGAAGATGCCATCCGCTACCTGCGCAAGGAGGCAGTCAATCTCCCTGCAGAAACCCCTAAGGGCTATGTGCTGGTTACGTACCGCCAAATGCCTCTGGGATGGGAAAAGAACATCGGAAACCGTGCCAACAACCTCTATCCACAAGAATGGAAGATCAAGAGTACTCACGTGCCGGAGAAACAATTAATAATTAATAATTTATAATTAACAATTAATAATTATACATTATACATAAAAAAATGCTCAGCATCATCGCCTGCATATCCAATGCAAATAGAGCAATCGGCTATCAGAACCGGTTGCTCTATCATATTCAATCCGATATGACCCGCTTTCGCGAGTTAACTACCGGACATATTATCATCATGGGCAGAAAGACCTATGAATCACTTCCTAACGGTGCACTCCCCCACCGCCGTAACATCGTAGTTTCCAGGAGCAGGAAAGAACTGCCGAACTGCGAGGTTTACGCATCTTTGGAGGAAGCGCTGGCTGCTGTCACAAATGAACCAGGAAAAGAGAAAGCAGAAAGAAATAATACCGTCATAGATAAAGAATGCTTTATCATTGGCGGTGAGAGCATTTATTCCCAAGCCCTTCCGTTTGCCGACAGACTCTATCTCACGATAGTGGATGATGAACCGGAAGCTGCCGACACTTTTTTCCCGGAAATCAACCCGGATGAATGGGAAGTAGCAGAAAAGGAAATGAGGAATGAAAACGACTTATCGTTCACATTCCTCACACTCTATAGAAAGCAATAAAAATTATTCTTCTTCTGTTGCCTCTTCCTCCACAACATCATCAAATCTCTGGATATCTGCCATAGAAAGCTGACGGTTTATAGCCGCATTGAATGAGATGATAGTCTCACTGCGAGACAAGCCCAGAGGCTGCAACTTATCATGAATGATTTCCAGGAGATGGTGGTTGTTGATGGCATAAATCTTGATAAACATATCAAAGCCACCTGTCGTATAATGACATTCTACCACCTCAGGAATCTTCTTGAGTTCTTCTACCACTTGGTCGAACTTCTCAGGTTCCTTCAGGTACAATCCCATGTAAGCACAGGTTTCATAACCAATCTTTTCCGGATCTATAATAAACTGCGAACCCTTGATAATGCCTAGGTTTGACAGTTTAGCTACACGCTGATGAATAGCTGCACCGCTCACATTGCAAGCGCGTGCTACTTCCAAAAATGGAATACGGGCATCTTGAGAAATCAACTTCAAAATCTGCCTGTCTAATGAATCTAATATTTGTTTTGCCATATCTTCTGTTAATTTGCTTGCAAAGATAGTACAAAATTTTAATAACAGCAACTTTTCTGAATAAAAAAATAATAAATTAATATTATTTTTCCTTTCAGGTCGCATTATTGACCTTTTTCAACAGCAGAATAGCTGATTTTGATGGCTTTTGCCTGTCTCAAAGCCTGCTTCACATCTGTGATGACTCCCATCTTGGTATCCTTATCTGCCTTGATGGAAACAGTCATCAACCGCTGGTCTTCTGCCGACATGCGCTTCTTCTCTGCTGCCATATAGTCCATCACCTCCGGGGCAGTAGCCAGCTTGTCATTCAGCTGAATCTGCGTTTCCTTGCCATATTTACCCTGCAAATCCTTGGTTGGTTTGCCGATATAGATATGGCTTACTGCCGACTTTTTGGTCAATCGGGTCAGATTCTTGCCCTGTGGCACTCTGCATTCCACCTTCAGGGTCACCTGACGCATGTGGGTAACAATCATGAAGAAGAAGAGTACGGAGAATATCAGGTCTGGCAGAGATGATGTATTCAGTTCAGGCACATCGTGCGATTTCTTGCAGAAACGAATCATGGTTTACCTCCTTTCTCCTCCTGCTCCTCAGCATGGGCGTCGATGCTCTTATCCTGTTGAGTCATAGCGTTGGCATACGACTCCGTGATACGCTGAGGACTGATTTTACGTATCTTTTCCTTCTGCTCATTGGTCAGCAGAGCATAGTTTCTATGATATTTCTTCTGAGCTGCTTCATTACGCAGCTGGTCATAAGCCTCCATCAGCTGGTTTTGCATCTGAAAATAGAGATTGTAATCTGCATCACGGTCGCTCTCGATAGAGATGAGATGCTTCTTCCCCAGGCGATGCACAAAGCGGACGGTTTCTTCCTTGAGCTGAGCAACCTTCATCGGCTTGTCGTTTACCAGCAAGGTATCGCCCGCAGTCAGATGAATGGCCATCAGGTTATTCTTGTCAACCACCGACTCCTGCCGTTCCTTTTTCTGAGGTTCCGGTGAAGGAAGTTGGCGCAATAATCCCTTATCCACATCCATCGATGTGGTGACAAGGAAGAATATCAGCAGCATAAACGAAATGTCGGCTGTGGAAGTGGTATTCAACCCCGGGGTTTCATGACTTTTCCTTCTTATCAGCATTTTGCTTTTGTCTTATAGAACCTAAAATCTTTATCAATTATCAGTCAATTACTTCTTCTTTCTGATATATCGGGTTCCGCCAAAGCAGACGGCACCGATGCCTGCCAGCAGCATCAGAAGCGATGTGACGACAAACATATCAGAGAGTTTGAGCCAAATCCAGTCGGCATAGTTTTCACCATTGATGAGCATCGGGTCGGAACCTCCCAACAGGAAGGTAACAACCAGGATTGCCAGCAGGGAAAGCCATGTGATGCGGAAGATGCGGCGCACGGGCACTCCATTCACCACCGCCTCCGATTTCGTTGTGCGATAACCCTTGATCATCGAATAGACTGCCAAGCCCACTCCTCCAAGCAGGAATAGCCACATCAGGACGATGAGCACATCCGTAAACAGAGGCGCATTGAAGTCTGGGTTCTCTACGAAAGGCATATCATAGCCCACCAGGAAGAACAATCCGAATACTAGCACCGCCAAGCCTATCAAAAGATAGAAAATGCGCTGAGAGATATTCTCCGATGACTTATTACTTTGAACTTTGAACTTGTTACTTTGAACTTTGAACATTGAACTTTGAACTTTGAACATTGAACTTTGAGCTTTGAACATTGAACATTGAACTTTGAACTTTGAACTTTATGAATAGTAAAGCTATTGAATTGGCTTTCCCTTCGGCCGCCGAACGTTGTTTCTTCACTCTTCGTTCTTCACTCTTCACTCTTCACTTATTTTTGGCAATAATATCCATTAAAGTTACAGCCGATTCCTCCATCTGGCTAGTAAGATGCTCCACCTTCGAAAGGATGTAGTTATAGAAGACCATGAGAATCAAGGCTACGATGATACCGAAGATAGTAGTAATCAGCGCTACCTTCATACCCGATGCCACGATGGTAGGGCTGATGTCTCCTGCCTGCTGAATCTGATCGAACGCCATCACCATACCAATCACCGTTCCCAGGAATCCGAGAGATGGAGCCATGGCAATGAAGAGCTTGATCCAGGAGCATCCCTTCTCGAGATTAGCCGCCTGCACCGTGCCATAACCGCTCACGGAGCGCTCAATATCATCCAGCTTCTCATCAATATGCATCAATCCCTGAAAGCAGATAGAAGCCACAGGTCCACGGGTATTGCGACAGAGGTCCTTAGCCCCTTCCACATCTCCCGCAGTCACCTTCTGGTCAATGTCCTGCATCAACTTCTTGGCATTGATTTCAGAAAGACTGAGATAGATGATTCGCTCGATACAGAAAGCCAATCCCACGATGAGTGCGATGGCAACGAGCGACATAAAGCCAGCATTACCCTCAATGAATTTCGTTTTAAGAGCTTGATGAAATCCCATGTTCTCCTCCTGTGCCATCATAGGCAGAGAACACATTGCTGTGAAAACTAATATTGCGAAACGCGCAATAGATGTATTTTTCTTCATAATCATATATACCTTATTATATATATAAAAGCGGAAAGAGGGGGATTCGAACCCCCGAACCGGTTTTGCCGGTTACACGCTTTCCAGGCGTGCCTCTTCAGCCACTCGAGCACCTTTCCTTTATTTCGGAATGCAAAAGTATCAATTTTTATCCGAAATGCCACATATTCGCTTGCTTTTTACATTTCTTTAACGAAAATATAAGAGCGTAAACCCGCTAGGCGTCCCGGCGGATTTGCAATCCGCCGTAAAAAAAGGTTCGACCTATAAAAACCGGGGGATTTGTAATCCCCCAACAAAAGGAAAAGCATACTCCTTTGCTGCGGATTGCAAATCCGCAGAGACTAAATAGGTTAGGACATTTTTTAACGCCGGATTGCAAATCCGGCGGGACGCCTAGCGGGAATAAAGAACTTGTTATCCCCTGCCTAGAGTATGGCGTCCCGGCAGATTTGCAATCTGGCGAGACACCTAGCGGACTTCCCCACTTGCGAAAGTTCTCTCCTTTACTTCTCAGGAATAATCTCGAAGATTTCGGCTGAGCCTTCTATCTGAAGCTTGGCAGCCTTCTTCACCAATTCTACCTTGCAGAATGAACTGTCGATGGTGGTAGTGGCAAGAACCTTGCCCTTGGCATTCAACTGACGACAAACCAAAGAACTGCCTGGAGCCAACTTCAACAGCAGGGTGTAACCCTTTACTTCCTTTTCTACACCCATGGTAAGGATGCCCTTGTTGGAGAATGAGGTGCAAGGATTCTCATCGAAACCATACATCGCTGCCTGAAGGTTGGTTGCCTCTACAGGGAAGCTCAAACGCTCTGGAGTGGTTGGATTCACCTCGAAGGTACGAACAGCTGCCCAGTTGCGCTTGTCTGACTTCAACTTCTTGATACGGATATAACGAGCCTCAACAGGGGTGTCGATCTTCCAGTTGATGATATACTGCTTCTTCAACTCACCTGTCAGCGCCTTCCATTCCTTTCTGTCTACAGAATATTCCAATACGGTGTTGTCGAAGTAATCTACATCATCCACAGAGTTACGGCCCTGGAGGATTCTTACCTCTGATACCTGACGAACGCAGCCCAGGTCTGCACCTATCCAGTCGCCTGTATTCTGGCCGTTACCCGATGTATAATAGGTAGTAGAATCGTTGTCGAACATCGCCTTGCTCTGGGTAGTTCTCAAGGTAGCATAGGTACCGATACCCTTATAGAAGGCAGGCACCTTGCCGGTCAACTTCTTGAAGAAACCAGATGCCATATCGTCCATAGACTGCTCGTAGAATGGCTGCAATACCATAGTTCCTGACTTATGCTTCTCGTAAGCAGCCACGTCTTCCTTGCTCATGCGGTTGTTTACGTAGCCCTCCCAGAATGCCTGGTCGTTGCCAGCCTTATATTCCTTGATAAGACTCATGGTCTTCAAGCCACGCTCACCCAACTTGCCAAACTCTGTCAACCATGGGCGGAGTTCCTTCATCAGCAGGGCATTCTTGCAGTTTGCCTCCATCTGGGCAGGAGCATTCTTCACCTTGACAAACTCATTCTGCAAAGCGTTGAACTGAGCATCGGTGAAGTTGTCGATGCGGAAGCTCTTGGTCTCCCATGATTCGATGCGGCGATAACCGGTCTCGGTATCGCAAGAGTGCATGGCGAAGGTGCGATATGCCTCATGTGCCTCAGGAGTGAGATCTACAAGACCACGCTCCCAGTTATCGAGCGGATTATAGTTGGCGATATTCCAGCTATAGTCAGCTACACCATAGAGCGCCAGCTTGGATGCCTCTCCGTGCTCCATCGGATTACTTACGAAACCGCAGAGATCCTTGTTGGTCAGGTCGGTCTGCAATCCGTAGGTAGGCCCCTGCATGATGATATGGCGGGCATAATCGGTTACAGGGAAGTTCCACCAGTAGTAAGCTGGGCGCTTGATGCGGGAATTTACCCAGTCGAGCGTCTCGCGGGTCAAGTCGCTACATACCACATCACCTGTCCAGAATACGTTGATAGAAGGGTCGAGGGTATTTCCGAAGATGGCGAGAGAACCAGTTGGCTTTGGATTCGCCCAGAGACGGGTATAATCGGTAGGACACATCACGAGCGGAGTTACATCGCCCTTAGCCTTCACAAATTCCTTTTCGAGGCGGTTGAGAAGTTCCGACTGCTTTACCGGGTTGGCACCCTCGCCGGAAATATCATCGAAGAAGATAGCGAAAGAACGAACACCAAGGTCGTACATCAGATCGAGCTTGTGAACCAGGTTCTGATAGTCTTCCTCGTTCCACTTGATGTCCTGTCCCGGATGGATAGCCCACACGAAGTCTACTCGGTTGCGGCGACAAGCCTGAACGAGTTCGCTGATGTTCTTAGCCTCTTTCTCCGGATAAGGCAAGCGCCAGTTTGGACAACTGTGATATGGGTCATCCTTCGGACCGTAAAGATAGGTGTTCATCTTATTCTTTCCGTAATAGTCGATGAGGGAAAGACGCACCTGATGAGACCAAGGCTCGCCATAGAAGCCTTCTACCACACCACGGTTTGGAAGATCAGGGTAGTCGTTGCAGGTGGTATAAGGCATCTGTCCCTTTGCCATCTCGCTGTTAACAATCTGGCGCAGGGTCTGCAAACCGTAGAAGGCACCACGCTCGTCGTAGCCCACAATCTGGATACCCTTGGCATCAGCCTTCAGGCTGTAAGCACCCGAAACAGGCTTTACGCCAGCCTTGGCAGCGAGTTTTTCACCGAAATCGATAGTCAGACGAATGCCCTTGGCGTTGGCGGTAAGAAACTTCACGTCGTCGGCAAACTTGCCTTTCTTGTCTATCACCTTGACACCTTTCTGCAGGTCGAGTCGGTTAGCAGCATCCACATTCAGGAGATGTGGTGTAGGGCTCACGATGAGTCCGTGATGATCCAATTTCTTACCAGGAATCATGTTTACGTCCTGCTTTTCAGAACGCTGGCCGCTCAGGTCTTGTGCCTGAGTGCCCTGTGCAAATGCAGCCATCAGGAGGGCTGCCATCAACATTTTTCTAGTCATAATGAATAGTTGGTTTAGGATTTATATTTATTAAAGTTTATTTATTTCAAATGGAATACTCTTTCCACGGTTTCATTGGTTTGCTTGGCAAACTCTTCTTCGCTCACGTTGTAGGCTTTCGCCAAGGTTTTAAGAACTTCTACCACGAAGGCGCTCTCATTGCGCTTTCCGCGATATGGAACGGGAGCCATGTATGGAGAGTCGGTTTCCAAAACGATGCGGTTCATCGGAACCACGGCTGGAAGGTCTTCACGCAGATGACTGCTCTTGAAGGTAGAGACTCCACCGATGCCCAGCACGAAGTTGTCGAACGAGAGGAGTTCCTCGGCTTCCTTCTGATTGCCGGTAAAGCAATGGAACACGCCGCCCGGCAGGTCTTTCTGATACTGTCTGAGCAGATGTACCATCTCGTTCTGCGCCTTGCGGCAATGAATCATCAATGGCAAGCGGGTATCTACCGACCACTTCACCTGCTCTTCGAAAGCCTCCAGCTGCTCATGTTCGAACTCACGGCTCCAATAGTAATCCAATCCGATTTCGCCAATGGCGATAAAGTCAGAAAATTGCATCTTCCGGAGTTCTGCCAGCTGCTCCTTCCAGTCTTCCTTCACCTCCTCAGGGTGCAAGCCAATCATGGGATAGGCGTAGCCCGGATATTCCCGGCTCAAAGCCAGGACTGCGTGCGTCGTCTTCAAGTCGATGGCAGGCAAGAACACCTTGCTTACCCCCGCTTCACTGGCACGAGCGAAAGCCTCCGCCCTATCCTCATCAAATTCCTCCGCATCAAAATGCGTATGCGTATCTATTACTTTGAACATTGAACTTTGAACTTTGAACTTTATGATTAGTAAAGCCGATGAATTTTTCACTCTTCGTTCTTCACTCTTCACTTAAATTAGTACTGGCGCTTCATCATTTTCTGAGCATACTTTGCCAACTCCTCCTTGCGCTCAGCAGGTACATTCACGGCATCCAGATACTTCTTGCTCTGCTCGAAGTAATAGGCTATCTTTTCCTGCGCCATCTTGTCAATACCAATCTCGTTGTAAAGACGGGTAACGGCAGCTACCTTTTCCTTGCGGTCGAACTCCTTGGCATCCACCCACTTCTGGAGTTCTGCACGCTGAGCGTCGTTGGCATGGTTGAAGGCATTGATGAGCATGAAGGTCTTCTTGTTGGAAGTGATATCGCCACCAATCTCCTTACCGAACACCTTGGTATCGCCATAGACATCGAGGAAATCATCCTGCAACTGGAAAGCCAGGCCAATCTGCTCACCAAACTTATACAGGTTCTCGGCATCTTCCTCAGAAGCATCAGCCAGAACAGCACCAATCTTCAGAGCACAAGCCAGGAGTACGCTGGTCTTGAGACGGATCATCTCGATATACTCCTCTTCTTTCACATCGTTGCGTGTCTCAAACTCCATATCATACTGCTGTCCCTCTCCTATTTCGAGAGCGGTGGTGGTGAAGATTTTCAACACCTTGGCAAGATGCTTTTCGTCACACTGTGCCATGCGCTCATAGGCAAGAACCAGCATGCTGTCGCCCGAGAGGATGGCTGTATTGGCATCCCACTTCTTGTGAACGGTCTCGTGACCACGGCGCAGATCGGCATTGTCCATCAGGTCATCATGGAGCAAGGTATAGTTGTGATAAGTCTCCAGGGCGATGGCATTCATCAGGATTTTCTCCGGGTCGTTCTTGAAAATATTGTAAGCCAGGAGCATCAGGGTTGGACGGATGCGCTTGCCCCCCATAGAGAGCACATACTTTATCGGCTCATATAGCGAATATGGTTTACGGTCGTATGGCAAGTTTTCCAAGAACTCGTTCACCATGTTTAAAATTTCATCAGCTGTCTTCATAATCGAGTATAATAATGTATAATTTACAATGAATAATTTATAATCCTATAACTGGAATACCACCGGAACGGCAATCATGGTACGGCATACCTTGTTTCTATCCATTCCCGGTTTCCATTTCGGCATCATCTTCATCACCCTGAGAGCCTCAGCATCGAGCACCGGATCTACCGAAGTGCTTACTCTCGTATCTGCTATACTGCCGTCCTTGTTCACGATGAAGGTGATGACAACGGTTCCCTGCACCTTGTTTTTCTGCGCTGCAGAAGGATATTTCAGGTTCTTGGTGAGCCATTGCATGAATGCCGACCATCCGCCAGGGAATTCCGGAATTTTCTGCACCACTGTAAATTTGATGGGTTCTTCTGGCGTATTGTCAGAATTATCAATCGCAGTCTCAGGTGCAGCTTCCTTCACATCGGCACCTTCCACCGCTCCCGAACCGTCACCGATAACCAGTTTGCTGGTGGTGGTACTGAGTTTATCGGGCGATTTCACCATCTGCTGTTCGGTAGGTTTCACCTCCTGCGTGATGGCTTCTGATGCAGGTGCCTTCGACATAGCCTCAGCACTCACCATGTCCTTCTGGTCGGGTGGTGTCTGCATATCCAGGTCTTGTGCCAAATCCTCAAAGTTCTCAGCCCAGTCATCTCCTCCCTGAGGTCCCTTCTGATATTGAAGTCCCACGAAGAGGAAGGTAAAAGCCAGAAGAAGCCCAAGCAGGAAAAAGGTGACCCGCTTGTCGTCCAACTGTACTTTCTTCGTTTTTTTAATTTCCAACATTCTTCTATTTCTATCTAGTCTGCAGCCCCACTTCCCCATTTTTAGGAGCAGAAACTGCAATATTTCACTATCAATTCCGTTCTTTTCTACGAAAACAATGCAAATTTACTGTATATTCTTGAAAAAAGCTGTATCTTTGCCAAAGATTTATAGAATTTAAATGAAAAAAATAGTTTTTTCCCTCGTATTGACGCTTTTTGCGGCTTTTATGAACGCTCAGGAGAGCCAAACGAGTTATAACTTTCTGCGCTTACCGGTCAGTGCACATGCCGCAGCCCTCGGAGGCGATAACATCACCTTGATAGAAGATGATGAAGCCCTCGTATTCCATAATCCGGCGCTGCTGTCGTCGGTGAGCGATAAGACCATCAACCTCAACTACATGAATTACATGTCGGGGGTGAACGTGGCATCGGCTTCCTTCAACCGCATCGTGAAGGAAAAGGCATCATGGGCGGTGTCGGCTCAATACATCGACTATGGCAAGATGAAACAGACGGATGAGAACAACATCGAGATGGGCGAATTCTCGGCAAAGGACATTGCGCTTGCGGGCCATTTCTCCTATATGCTTGCCCAGAATCTCGCAGGTGGTATCTCTGCCAGATTCATCACCTCCTATATCGGTGATTACAACTCCATCGCCATGGGCGTAGACCTGGGTTTGAACTATTACGACCCGGAGCAGGACCTTTCTATCTCTGCCGTTGCCAAGAACCTGGGTGGACAGCTCAAGGCGTATGATGAGGAATATGAGAAGATGCCGATAGACCTGCAGGTGGGAGCCACCAAACGGTTTGAGAGCACCCCGTTCCGCATTTCTGCCACCCTGATGAATCTGAACCATTGGGACAGCGGACTGAAGAACCATCTTGTGGTGGGAGCAGAACTCCTCCTGGGCGAGAGTCTGTGGCTGGGAGCAGGATATAATGCCCGCCGTGCCGACGAGATGACGATTTCTACAGGCGAGGAGAACGAGGAGAGCAGTCATGGAGCCGGATGGTCATTCGGTGGAGGCATCAACCTGGAACGCTTCCAGCTGAATGTGGCCTATGGCAAATATCACGTCAGCAGCAACAGTCTGGTGCTGAGCGTGAATTATAAATTGTAAATTATAAATTATAAATCAGTTCGAAATATGAAGAAGATAACAATAGCAATTGATGGTTATTCATCATGTGGCAAGAGTACCATGGCTAAGGACCTTGCCAAGGAGATTGGATATGTGTATGTAGATACAGGCGCCATGTACCGTTCTGTTACGCTCTACGCCTTGAGAAACAAGCTGTTTGATGCAGAGGGCAATGTCAAGGTAGATGAGCTGGAGAAGAAGATGCCTGAAATCCACATCTCGTTCAAGTTTAATGAAGCTACCGGTCGCCCGGACTGTTATCTCAATGGCGAACTCGTAGAGAAGGAGATTCGCTCATTGGAGGTTTCCAGCCACGTGAGTCCGATTGCCGCCATCCCATTCGTCAGAGAGGCTTTGGTGGCACAGCAGAAGAAGATGGGTGAAGACAAGGGTATCGTGATGGACGGCCGCGACATCGGCACCACCGTTTTCCCTGACGCAGAACTCAAGATATTCGTCACCGCCAGCTCCCAGGTGAGAGCACAGCGCCGATATGATGAGCTGCAGGAGAAGGGAATGCCAGCTGATTTCGAGGACATCCTGAAGAACGTAGAAGAGCGCGATTACATCGATACCCATCGAGAGACTTCTCCTCTGCGCCAGGCAGAAGATGCCATCGTTCTCGACAACAGCCAGCTGACCATCCCTCAGCAGAAGGCATGGCTCATGGAACAGTATCAGAAAGCCATCAAGGCATAGGTGTTAGCAAAAATAAGTTAAAATGAAATAATTTAACGAGAAAATAGAATTATTCATTGACACTACCTTGCAAAAAAAGCAATGATTTATTATCTTTGCAGCACTATTTAAAGGTAGTAATGATATAGATTATAAATTTTGAGTTAATTACTGTTTTTTGAAGGTGGTAAGTCTTCGGGAGAAGATTTACCACTTGTTTTGTTTTTATACATTCCAGAATTCCAAGAGATTACCCCTGAATTCAAAGAGATTACCCCTTGAATTCATTGATAATCTTTTCCTTACATTCTTCCATCAGCCATTTGGGAGTACTTGTGGCACCACAGATGCCCACGGTATTGACGCCCTGGAACCATGCCATGTCTATTTCGTCAGCACTCTCTATCTGATAGCTGTTGTCATTCACGCTCTTGCATTCCTTGAAGAGCACCTTACCGTTGCTACTCTTTCTGCCGCTCACGAAGAGCACCACATCATGCTTGCTGGCAAAGATGGCGATATTCGGCATGCGGTTAGCCACCTGTCGGCAGATGGTATCAAAGCTCTTGAAGGTAGCACCTTCCACGATATGCGCCTGGCAGTATTCGATGATGCGATGGAACTCTTCCAGGCTCTTGGTGGTCTGAGAATAGAGATAGATGTCCTTGGAGAAATCCAGCCTTCCTATCTCCCTCAGATGTTCCACATCCTCCAGCTTCTCTACCACGAGAGCGTGACTCTGGGTCTGTCCTACCAAACCCAGAACTTCGGCATGTCCCTTCTTTCCGAAGATGACAATCTGCGCCTCCGGATTGTTGACATACTGCTTCTTGATGCGTCGCTGCAACTGCAGTACCACAGGGCAGGTGGCATCAATGATTTCAATGTTGTTGCGCTCGGCAAGGGCATAGGTCTCAGGTGGTTCTCCATGGGCACGAAGCAATACCTTCACGCCATGCAGCTCCTCCATCTGCTCGTGGTCGATGGTGATGAGTCCTGCTTCATGCAGTCGTTCCACCTCCATACCGTTATGCACGATATCTCCCAGGCAGTAGAGTTTACTGCCTTTCTCCAACTCTTCTTCAGCTTTCTTGATGGCAGTGGTCACGCCGAAGCAGAAACCACTGCCGTTATCTATTTCTATCTGCACGGTTTATTTCAATTTATAATTTATAATGTATAATTATTCATTGTACATTATTTAACATGAATCTTAACTACCACCTTTGCCTGGTCAGGATCATTCGTAATCATGAGAATACGAGGGGTCTTCACACGCGATTTCTTCAGTTCGGCAGCCACTGCCGTCACCTTCATCTTCACGGTTTCTCCCGGCTGAATCTTGCTCTTCTTCAAACTTACCTGCAAGCCCATGGTAAACATTTGCATGCTTCTGATGTCGAGTTCCGACTTACCCTTGTTGGTGAGGGTGATAAGTCCCTTCAGCTTCTTCTTGCCGTTGAAGCAGCCGAGGTTCAGTTCCGTTGCCGATATTTCCAACTTCGGAGCCTTTGCTTTCTGCTCGGCTGTCAACTTGTCAAAGTCAGGAAGGAGGACAGCAGAAACCACGATTTCCTTCTCTGGGGCAATCTTGTCGCCAGGACGCTCGCCCAGATAGATGGAAGTCTGGTTCAGTCCCAGGTCACGCAGCTTCTTGGAATCCAAGCCCAATACGACGACGGCAGAATGATGAGGAGCCACCTTGGATGGAGATACCTGTGCCTGGAGATAATTAGGCAGATGCATCACCACCGGTTCCATCACGCGGTCGGTAGGATTGAAGATGTGGATGCGCTGCACCGGACGGTCGCCACGGTTTACGTCATCAAACTCCACTTCCTGGACATCCGACTTGATGTCACCCAGAAGCTCGTCGTAAGGACCTGCGAAGTCTACCACGCTGCCCACCACCTTGCCTCTCATCATGACGATGAAAGGTTCGTCAGAGGCATTGCTGTAGAGGCATATCTGCTTCATGAAGGTACCCATCTGCTTGGAGTCGTAGACAGCCTTGACCGTGAAGGTCTCGCCTGCTGCGATACTCTTCTTAGGATATTCCACGGATGTACAACCGCAGCTCTTCAATACATTGTTAATCACCAAAGGCTTGTGGCCTTCGTTCTTCATCACGAACTCAGCAGTTACAGGCTTACGGAACACCACCTGTCCGCAGTCCACCACCTCGTGCTGGGTTGTAATCTTCTGTGCTGATGCAGGCAGCGCCAACAGCGCTGAGAGCATCCATATATTCATTCGTTTCATACTATTCTATTCTTAATTATCAATCTATAAACTTTTAACTATCAATTATTAACTTTTAATTCATAAGTCTCTGTGCGACCACCAAATTCCGGACTGTAGGTACACTCAGCGGTGCAAGTTCCACTCTGATAGTCGCCCATTCTATCCACGTAATACTCCATTTCTACGATGTGCTTACCTTTAGATAAACGGTCGAAATAGAAATTTGTTGCATGATCTTTTGGAGAAACATAGCAGCCTATGCCCCACTGATAACCGCTCAACTGGTTGACCGGTTCCAGACATGCCGCACGCTTATCCGTAATCTTCACAAAGTCGTAGTCGCGGTCGGCGGTAATGATCAGCGTTACCTTCACCTTCTCGCCTACCTTCGCCTGCGCCTTGCCCTTGCTCTCAGATTCGGCTGGAACGATGACACGGCGCACCTTGATGCCCGATTCCATAGAACCGATTTCGCTGATAGGCTGCTTAAACTCTGCATAGACAGCACCCCAGCTGGTATAATCGCTCTTCTTGTCGATGCTCAGCATGGATGCCTTGCCCGGTCTTTCGGTCTTCACATAACCCAAGGTGGTGGAATCCTGCGGCATCGGCAGCAGCTTGCCATCCAGTTTCAGAACGGCATTCTCAGCCTTTCTGTTCCAGTTGCCTTCATTGCCCTTCATAAAGGCATAGACGGCATCCACGGTGTTCACCGGCGTATCCCAAACCTGGGTACGCTTCGACATCAGAAGCCAGTGCTGCATCTCCTCGATAGTCTGCTGTTTGCTAATAGCAAACGATGCTGATGAAATAGCAGCTATAGACTGAGCATCCAAAGCCTGTAGAGCCTCGATGGCAGCCACCTCTGTCGGAATCTTATAGTTTCTCCAACTATAGTACGCCTTGCGAGTATCATAATATCTGCCCATATCCTCACGATAGACTGAATATTCCTCCATGCTCTTCAAGTAGTCGGCAGCCGTCTTGTAATCGTAGTTTAGGGCGAGTATCACAGCAGCCTTCGCCTTGCCATAGATGGTCAACGAACGGGTCATCTTCTTCAGTTTTTCGAGGAGATAATCCATGTCATTCAAAGCAGGAGCTTTGAGTTTCACACAAGTCCCATCCATTGCGACAATATAGAGATAATGCAAAGCCACCTCGCTTGGCGTAGCCTGGTAAGCCTCGCCCTTCTTGCCATTGCGAGCGGCTTTCTGCGCAGCCTTTGCCTCATCCTCCTTCATCGCCTTCACCTCACGAGCCGTTTGCTGACGCAGATAGTCGATTGCTCCCGAAAGCATACTTGCGGTAGAGGATTGTCTGCCCACGATGGCATTGAGACGAACCATCATCTCTGCCACAGCCGTGGTCATATATCTGCTGCCGCTCATGCCCTTCCACCAAGAGAAGGAACCATCCTTGTTTTGGAGTTTCTTCAGGAGAGCGACATACTTGTTCACCTTCTGTTCCAAGGTATCAGAAGCCGATGTCAAGCCCGAAGCATCGTCGATGTCCTTGGCATTCACGTTCAAGGTCTTCTGGACATGGCGGCTCACGGTGTTGGCATAGATGGCAGCCATCAAGGAGAGTGCATCCTTCTCGGTAGGATTACTGATAGCTGGCAGCGCCTTCACCATCAGCCAACTTGGGTTATTGGTGTACTCGATGGTTACCTTTGCCTCTTCAGCGCCCTTCGCCTGCTTGCCCTCCTTGTTCAGGAAGAGTTTGCTCAGGTCGAAGTTCTGCTCACCCTTCTGATGCAGGGTGATAGGCAGGGTGTTCACCACGAGTTCACGGTTGCTCAAAACCGGCAGATAGTGCTGTTCACCATCGCTGTAGCCATTACCGGCAGCCACCACCTTATTAATATATACGCCTTCTTTCAGTCCCTGGACATCAAAGGAGATGGTAGCAGAGCCCTCGGCATCGATGCTGTAGTTCTGCGTCTTCTGCCAAACCACCTTGTTGGTCTCCGGGTCGAGAATCTGCATACGGGTGTTGCCGCTCACCTTCTTGTCGGAAGTATTGAAGAGTTTCACCACGATGGTGCTCTTATCGCCCTCACGCAGGAAGCGAGGCATATTAGGCTGCACCATCACGGTCTTCTGAGCCACAGCCTCATCCACCAGCAAACCGTTGCGCATCTCCTTGTCATGAGCCAATCCCATGAACTTCCAGGTAGTCACGCTCTCCGGCAGGGTAAATCTGATGGCTACGTTGCCATTGTTGTCGCTCTCCAAGGCAGGATAGAAGAAGGCGGTCTCGTTCATATTCTCACGCACCTGTACCTTGTCGAGGAATTGTCCTGCATCTGAACCTGAACCGCCGGCAAACTGCGGCATCTCCTCTACTACATCAAAAACCTTGTTGGCAGATGGAGCAGCCGCTCCGACACGGGTCATTTTAGAGCCGCGAATCCTGATGACTTTCGCTTCTTCCTTAACCAGCTCGTCTTTCTTTATACGAACAGCCTCAACGGTTCTACCGGAAGAACGTTCCAACTTGCTTAGCTCCACCGCTTGCATATAAGCATAATAACTAAAGTATTTGCCATCAAACTTATCCACATCCAGTCCCCTCTCGTCATAATATTTGGTAGGATAAACGCCATTCAAGTATAATGAACGGAAAGTGAGGTTGTCCTCCCAGTAGCAGTCTGGCAAACTCTGATAGAAGCCCAGGGAGAAATTCCAGAAATGCGGGGCTATCTGGTCGAGCGACTTGTCATAGAGTACGCTCATCAGCTGCGCCTTGGCTGGCTTGCCGTCAGGGGTGGTAATCTTCAGCGTCCACTCCTCCTTCTGTCCAGGGGTCAGACGGTTGCGGAAGGTCTTCCAGGCGATGTTCAGTTTCTTCTCAGGCAAAGGACGGGCGATGCTCATCATTCGGGTATAGCACTTGCCTTGCTTCACGAAACTATAGTTCAGTACGATGCCCGACGCATATTCCTCCTTGTAGGTGAAAGGCAGGGTCACGATACTGTCGCCCAACTCCCAGGCACCTTTCTCCAGCAGTTTGTTGCCGGCGATGATGGAATATACGATGTGCGCTCCGTTCTCCGAAGAGCCCACCTGGATATAGACCGGCTTGCCATCACGAGGAAAGGTCTTCGCCGTCTGATAATACCATTCGGTAGTTGGCTCCACCGGATGGGTATCCTTCATGCTGAAAAGGGTGAACTTCTGCTGTAGGGTATCTGTTCCGCAGATTGCCTCCAACTGATGAACGCCAGATTTCCAAACGAGGGAAGAAGAGGCAGAAGAAGCATATTCCTTGATAGAAACCGGTGCATTCGCCTCGGCATCCTTCCATTCGCCCTTATCAATGCGATATTTCAACCTACTAGAAATCGGCATACCACTGGCATTGCGGTAAGCGAAGGTCACCGTCTTCAGACTGTCTGTTTCGATACGCTTAGGAAGATTCACCGTGAGGATGGTTGGCTTGGTGCCCAGAGGCAGACTCATCACGCCCTCGTGGCTTTCGCCGCTGATGTCGGTAACGATGGCTGAGACCTCGAAGTTGAAGAAACGGGCTTGGCGCATGAAATCGCTCATATCAGCCTCGTCTTTTCCTGACAAGGAAGCCTCCAGCGGAATCTCGACGTCGAAGGTTCCGTCCTCACGAGTCACGCAACTGTCAGTTTTCACCAACTGTCCGGCAGATCCTGCGCCCCACCACCAGAGTTGGTTTCTGCGGGTCACCTGATACTCCACCTTGGCACCCTGCACAGGCACACCAGCATAGGTCTTGGCTGAAGCTTTCACCACCACGGTGTCGCCCCAGTTATATTTCTCATTCACCTTCGGGAAGGTAATCTCGAAGGTTGGACGCTTGTACTCCTCAACTCTGAAATATTCGCTTGCTGTACCATTCACGGAGATGGAATACTGTCCTGTCTTTCCCTCCTTCGGGAGTTCGAAATCTACCGAAGCCGTACCATATTCATCGGTCGTAACCTTCTGTTCTGCCACCTGCTTCCAGTTGGCATCACTCAGGACAAACTTCAGTTCCATACTCTTTCCTGGCACGCTGGCATCCAACCCCTTCTTGACAGTATAGGAAATGGCTGAGGCATGCACCTTCTGTCCTGGGCGATAGAGAGCACGGTCGGTATAAACCTGATATTTAGTCTCATTATCCTTCTTCTCATAATAGCGGGTACGGCTGAGATAGATGTACTTGGCTGGCGTAAATTTGTCATTGTTGGTAGAAATCAATACCTCTCCATCCACATTCTTGAAGTAAGCCTCTCCGTTCTCATCGGTCGTCAAGCGGGCATGAACCGTTCGTTTGTTCTTCTTCGTGTTGAAATCATACCACTGGTCATAGAGTTCAATCTTCGCCCCGGCGATAGGCTGGCCATCGGTAGCATTCACCACCACATAGCGATGCTTATCATCCGGCAACTGCTGGATCATCACCGCCAGATTGCTGACATAGAAGAGTTCTCGCTGCGGAGCGATGCCGGTATTATCCGAAGTCACCTCCATCAGATAGGCACCCAGCGGCAGATTGCCACCGATTTCGATGGAATCCTTCACCTCTTCGTAATCCGGGCGACCATAGTAGTTGCGGCTGAAATCCTTCTGATGCAGCTTCGTAGTCTTCTTCAGGAGCATCTTATAGGTAGCCTCATCCTGCGCATTATAATCGTTATCTGCCGTAATATTGAGGCGGGAGATACTGATTTTCAGGTTCTGCAGATTGCGCACGTCCAGATGCACCCACGCCTTCTCTCCTGGTCGCAACACCTGTGGCATATCCTTCACCTGGAACATCGGTTCGGTGAGTCGCTTCTGCGCATTTCTCAGTTCGTTCATTCTCGACCATCCCCCCCAGCGGCTCAGCGCATAGTTGATATAGTTGAGCTTATCCTGCGGTTTGGCATCGGTAGCACCTTCCATGAAGCGGAAATGCTCCACGGCAAGTTCGCCTGCCTCCGGAATATCCTGATAAACCTGGATGAGCGAGTCGATGGTCTGCAGATACTTCGATTTCTTCACTTCTCTCACGTCGTCCTGGCGGTATTTCTCGATGAGTTTATAGGCACAGAGACAAGCCGCACCCCGATTGCCCACCTTATTATAATAGGTGTACAGCTGCAGATACGCCTCCTTGCTGTCTGCCTCGAATCCGATGAGATGCAGCAGATCGTTACTGAAGGAACTGCCATCCACGCCCTTCAGCGTCAATGGAACATACTCTGTAGATGCATGTCGAGCAAGAAGTTCAGGCTGTTCCAAGGCCTTCTTGAAGAACTCCAGGCTTTGCTTTTCGTTCATATCACAATACACCTTGCCCAGCACGGCATATCTCACCGCCTTCAATGCCGGGTCGTTCACCTTCAGCACCTCGGTTTCCATCCGCTTCAAGTTAGGCGAAAGCGAGTCAGCAGAAATCTCTTTCCAGAGAGTCATCTGCCTCATCTCAGCCGCCAGCAGCTGCCCGTAATCTTTGGCAACCGAAGCCTTGGCGATGATTTTCTTCATCACCGCGATTTCGCTCTTAGGCTGGTCCTTCTGAGCAATGATTTCAGCTTGCTTCCACAAGTTGTCGTATGTCTGAGCCGCTACCTGCATCGTAGCAAAGAGGGCTATCAGAAGTGATAAAATGTTTCTTTTCATAAGCCAACTGTATAAAATGTTTATAGAATGATGATAATCATCAAACTTTTCATTGCAAAAATACAAAAAAAAACTGTTTTCTAACCCCGAAACTTAAACTTTTTACTATCTTTGCACCAAAATAGTATATTTTACCAAGAAATAACATTAAAAAAACAATGGCAGAGAAAAAGTACGGTCATTTTGATGACGCCAATCGCGAATACGTGATTACTGACCCAAAGACCCCATGGCCTTGGATCAATTATTTGGGTAACGAGGATTTCTTCTCGCTCATCTCAAACACAGCAGGTGGTTATTCCTTCTACAAGGATGCCAAGTTCCGTCGCATCACCCGTTATCGCTACAACGGTGTGCCGATGGATAACGGCGGTCGCTATTTCTACATCAAGGATGGCGATACCGTATGGAACCCAGGGTGGAAACCTTGCAAGACACCGCTCGACAGCTACGAGTGCCGCCACGGCATGAACTATACCCGCATCACGGGCAGCAAGAACGGCGTGGAGGCAAGTGTGCTCTTCTTCGTTCCGCTCCATACATGGGCTGAGGTGCAGAAGATGACGCTGAAGAACCAGTCGCAGGAGGTGAAGACCCTCAAGGTATTCTCCTTTGCCGAATGGTGCCTCTGGAATGCAGCTACCGATATGGAGAACTTCCAGCGAAACTTCTCTACAGGCGAAGTGGAGGTAGAGGGTTCTACCATCTATCACAAGACCGAATACCGCGAGCGCCGCAACCACTATGCTTTCTACACCGTGAATACAGAGATTCAGGGATATGATACCGACCGCGAGAGCTTCATCGGACTCTACAACGAGTTTGCCGAGCCTGAGGCTGTGATGGAAGGCAAGCCACGCAACAGCTTTGCCCACGGCTGGAGCCCTATCGCATCTCATTATATCGAGGTTACCCTGCAGCCGGGCGAGAGCCGCGACCTCATCTTCCTGCTGGGCTATGTGGAGAACGAGCAGGACAAGAAGTTCAGCGCCAAGAAGGTAATCAACAAGGAGAAGGCTCATCAGCTTATCGCCCAGTTTGATACCACCGAAAAGGTGGATGCTGCCTTCGCAGAACTCAACCAGTACTGGGATAACCTGCTGAACATCTTCACCGTGAAGAGCGGCAACGACAAGTTAGACCGCATGGTGAACATCTGGAACCAGTATCAGTGCATGATTACCTTCTGCATGTCGCGCTCAGCAAGTTTCTTCGAGAGCGGCATCGGTCGAGGCATGGGCTTCCGCGATTCCAACCAGGACCTCGTAGGTTTCGTTCATCAGATACCTACCCGTGCCCGCCAGCGCATCATCGATATCGCCAGCACCCAGTTCCCTGACGGTGGCTGCTACCACCAGTATCAGCCACTCACCAAACGCGGCAACAACGATATCGGTGGCGGTTTCAACGACGACCCTTGCTGGCTCATCTTCGGTACCGTAGCCTATATCAAGGAGACGGGCGACTTCTCTATCCTCGCTGAGCAGGTGCCTTTCGACAACCAGCCGGGCACAGAAGTAAGCCTCTTCGAGCACCTCAAGATTTCAATGAACCATGTTATCAACAACCTGGGTCCACACAAATTGCCACTCATCGGCAGAGCCGACTGGAACGACTGTCTGAACCTGAACTGCTTCTCCTGGGATCCTAACGAGAGTTTCCAGACCACCGAGAACAAGGGCGAAGGCAGCAAGGCAGAGAGTCTGATGATTGCCGGTCTGTTCGTAGTAACCGGCAAGGACTATGTTGCCCTCTGCAAGCAGCTTGCCAAGGAAGCCGTAGAAAGTAAGGAGGGCGCAATCGCCGGACTAGCCGAGGAAGATTACCTGGCAGAAGCCGAGCGTATGCAGCAGGCGGTAGACGCAATGAGCGAAGCCGTGAAGCAGCATGGATGGGACGGAGAATGGTTCCTCCGTGCCTACGATTTCTTCGGCAACAAGATAGGTAGTGATGAGAACGAGGAAGGCAAGATCTTCATCGAGAGCCAGGGCTGGTGCACCATGGCTGGCATCGGACTGGAAGACGGTCTCTGCGCCAAGGCATTGGACAGCGCCAAGGAGCGTCTGGAGTGCGAGCACGGACTGGTATTGAACAACCCTGCCTATACCACCTATCATGTAGAGATGGGCGAGATATCATCCTATCCGGAAGGTTACAAGGAGAATGCCGGCATCTTCTGCCACAACAATCCTTGGGTTATCATCGGTGAAACCGTAGCCGGTCGTGGCAACGATGCCTGGAACCATTATACCAAGATTCTGCCAAGCTATGTAGAAGAGAAGTATCAGACTCTGCACAAGGTAGAACCTTACGTAAACTGCCAGATGGTAGCCGGTAAGGATGCAGCCAAACCGGGCGAAGGAAAGAACTCCTGGCTCACCGGTACAGCAGCATGGATGTGGTATACGGTCAGCGAGTTCATCCTCGGCATCAAGCCAGATTACGAGGGTCTGAACATCGACCCATGTCTCCCAAGCACCGCCCATGAGTACGAGGTAACCCGCAAGTTCCGCGGTGGCGAATACCACATCGTGGTAAAGAACCCAGAAGGCAAGGAGAAGGGCGTCAAGCAGATAACCGTTGATGGCAAGGCTATCCCAGGCACCATCATTCCATGCCAGGAAGGCAAACACGAGGTAATCGTAGAAATGTAAATAAAAAAAGAGGATACGTCATGAGTCCATGGCACATCCTCTTTTTTGTTTCTTTAATCGTCCCACAGATATCACAGATAACGCAGATTTAGGATTTTAGAATTTGTAAAGAATTACGAGTAAAGGTACCCCTCTGAAAAACTGAAGGTTGTGAAGGAAGGGTCACAAAAAAAAACTGAAATCTGAAATTAAAAACTCATTTTTATATGCAGCGTAGAGTAAAAAAGATGCAATTATATGATTATTAGGTAATTGCAATATATTTATACCAAGTGTTAAAATGCAGTTTTTGGCATGAAATTATTATTTTGAAAAAGTGCCTTCAGTCCTTCAGCCAACATTTTTGTCCATTCTCCTTACTTTTTAACCCTATTTTAACACTCCAAAAAACTTTGCCTTCAGTTCCTTCAGTTTTCGTGTCTTATTTTTTTATTTTCCCTCTTTTTCCAAAGAATCAAGATTTTTCAACACGCTATTATTTTATCTCACGGAGATATAGTTTTATCTCTGAGAGATCATATTTTATCTCTCAGAGATATTTTATTATTTCTCAGAGATATTTTCCCAATCTAACAGCTTCTTTAGAACACCCCCAAGGAAAAACAAAGAAATTCCGGGAAAAGCTTGCGGGTTTGAAAATAAAGTCGTAACTTTGCGCTGTAGATTTTAAAACAGATGGTTATGAAGTACTTAGATCCTAAGGCAGACCTCACGTTCAAGAAGATATTCGGCAATCATCCCGCAAGACTGATCAGTCTTCTGAACGCCCTCCTGCCACTCAGCGAAGAAGAGCAGATACAAGAAATCAAGTATCTGCCTACAGAACTTGTGCCCCAGCTCGAAGGGGGCAAAAACACCATTGTGGATGTACTCTGCACAGATGTCAGAGGCAGGAAGTTCTGCGTGGAAATGCAGATGGAATGGTCTGACGCATTCCAGCAGCGAGTACTGTTCAATGCATCCAAGCTCTATGTGAGTCAGGCTAAAAAGGGCGGAAAATACAGCGAACTGCAACCAGTGTATTCTCTCAACCTGATAAATGATATCTTTGCGCATGATACTCCGGATTTCATCCACAACTACCGCATCGTGCACGACAAGGACAGTAATAAGGTCATCGAGGGATTGCATTTCACCTTCATTGAACTCCCTAAGTTCACACCACATTCCATCGCCGACAAGCGCATGATGGTGCTGTGGCTCCGTTTCCTGACGGAAATCAATTCCAACACGAAGGAGATTCCTTCCGACCTGCTTAATGACCCGGAGATAGGAAAAGCCGTAGAGGAACTGGAGATTTCCGGATTCACAGATGCCGAACTCTGGGCCTACGACAAATTCTGGGATTCCGTAAGCGTTGAAAGAACCCTCATTGATGACAGCTACCAGAAAGGTAAGGAAGAGGGAATGGAGAAAGGCATAGAAAAAGGCAGAGCTGAAGGTAAAGAAGAAGGCATGAACCAGCGAAGCCTTGAGATTGCCAGAAAGATGCTGGCACAGGGTATGGATGAAGCAATGGTCATGGATTTGACGGGGCTGACGGCAGAGGAAATCAAGCAGATGAAACTCTAGTCATGCAGCGCCCCATCAGACCGCATGGCGCCATCCTTCGGTATCCCTGATACAATAAGAAGGGTCTATACGCCACCCGATTATCGTGGCATATAGACCCTTTTTTCTATTGTATCTGTGAAAATCTGTGGAATCTGTGGGACAAGAAATAACTCCCGCAGCTTCACCTTTCCCTCCTGCCGCCGATTTTCAATTCGCAAACGTCGCAGATTTTTACCGAGTAAAACCTAGGAATCCAAAAACATTCTCATAATTTTTTTTGTATTTTGGGGATAAAAAAAATCCACAGCGAGCTTCAACAGCGGGCTGTGGACTTCTAGAATACAATTCTATAAACCTAAAAAACTAAACCTATAAACCTAAAAACCTAACTAACCTAAACTTAAAAACTTTTACCTTAAACTTAACCTAAAACAACTAAACCTAAACTTATAATCGTAAACCATATCATCCCGAAACGAATCGATTCACCGTAAGTAAACCAAACCTTTCTGAATTCTGGTGCAAAGATAAGGTATTTCTGTATATAATAGGTGAAAAAAACGTTCAAAAAACAGCAATTTTTGGCATTTTTACGCATCAAGAACGATTTATTGTATCAAATGAACGATAATTATACGCTCAAAAGACTATCAGACCAAAAAGAAATTGGTTTTTCAGAGGATTTTTTGTAATTTTGCAGGCAAAAAACAGATAATCATGAAGAAGATTTTATACTTCGTGGCTGCCATTGCCGCCACAACCCTTATTACGACAACCGGTACCAGCTGCAAGTTTGCACCCGAACAGCAGGATGGTGACACCGTGGCTGCCAGCGAGTTTTATCCGGAAGACACATCGTCTGCCCATGCCAAAAAGATGGCGAAGAAGACAGCTGAGCAGGCTGCCATCGTGGACAGTACCGACATATTCCTGGTGGGCAGCGGATCCAACAAGGACATGATACAGCTCGTATCCTACCCTTCGCGCCGCGACACCTTTATATATACCAAGACCCTGCACGTCAGGGTGAAGGGAAATGCCGACTACAATCATCTGGTAAAAGTGGACTACTATCTCCTCAACGGCAAGGATTCGATGGTGAAATACATAGAAGAAGTGAAACTCGATACAAAAGAAAAATAATGCGGTTCGAGAACACGGGCTCCCTAATAAAAAAGTAAGGGAAGTCAAGCAGCAAATGTCCTTTATATATTAATGTAGGCATTTGTTGCTTGACTTCCCTTTAACTTTTTAAAAAACCTTTCCTCTTAACTTTTTACTTCATTGGATAAACCCAGATGCCGTAGGTGAAGGCATCGCTCCACTTCTGTGGCTTAGGTTCACCATTTCTCCACCACTGGCCGATATTGGCAAACGGGGTGAGGATGAGGTCTACAGAAGAACCCTTGTAGGTTCCCTTTGCCTTGAAGCAGCCGGTCATCATCGAAGGATCAACCTTCTCGATAGCCACAGGCTTCTGGCTGATGTCTACTCTCAAATCTTTCTCAATATTGCAATCATCATTGTGCAACTGCGGATTCCATACCATGTCTACGCAATAAACCACCGGACCACGGAGATAAGCATAAGGAATCATAGGCGTAGGCATCTGATCGTACATGATTTCGCCACCAGGCAGCATGCGCATCTTGTAGTTGGTATGATTCTCGCGCTTCACCCAACGCTCTTCCATAGGGAAGTGGATGGTGAGTTTGTCGCCCTTCTTCCATGCACGGTTCAGCTTGAAATAGCTGCCAGCCTTCACGCCGTCAAGAGCCTTGCCATTGAGGCTGATACCCGGATTGGTGCACCATGAAGGGATGCGCAGGTTCAGATCCTTGCTGGCACCCTTGTTGATGGTGAGCGTGATGGTTTCGCCGGCAGGATAGTTGCCCGTTACGGAGAACTGGAAGTCCTTGCCGTCATAGTTGGCATCTATATACTGGTTGACATAGAATTCCTTGCCCTCCTCGGCATAGAAGAATGTAGGCAGCAGGGAGATGATGCGGTGGCCGCTGGCGGTGCAGCAGTCAGGACCGTGGAAATAGCCGTTAGGCTTGTCGCCGATAGGTGCTGTATGATAGCGGCAGCTACCCTCCAGGGCATCCTGGGCAGCGAAGACATGGTTGATCATCAGTCGCTCCATGGCATCGGCATACTTGGTATCGCCCGTAAGCTGCAGGAGCATCTGCGAGAGCTGCATCCACGACATGGTGGCACACGACTCCACGATGTTTCCACTCAGCGGCTTCACGAAATCGTGCTCATAATGCTCGGCCACGCTCACACCACCGGTGATATACATCTGTCGCTTGGCGATGTCATTCCATGCACCTTCCACCTTTCTGAGCAGACTCTTGTCGCCCATGATGCGGTACAGACGGAGGAAGCCCATAAAGTTCATGTGGAAGGTGTGAGAATGAACGTAAGGTTGCAATTTGTCAACGCCAATCTTGCCATCGGCTACAGAGTCGAGGCGTGAGAAAGAATCCCATCCGCTCCACTTGTCTATATTGGCAACCACCCATTTAGACCAGTCGAGGTATTTCTTCTTTCCTGTAATCTCATATAATCGGGCAACGGGGTCGCAGAGCAATGTTCCCTCCCAGGCATAGTGAACGCTATGACCTGCGAAGTCGCTGGTACCGGAGAGCACCTTGCGCTTGTTTTCCGGTGCACGCAGCTTGGAAGGCCAGAACTCGTTCTTGCCCGGACCGAAATTGGCGAGGAAATAGTCTGCTAGTCGTTCTACGGATTTCAGCACCTTCTTATCGCCCGTCTCTTCATAAACGGTCTCGAAGGCATGAAACACGAAGTAGAGCTCGTATGGATCCATACCGCGGATAGGGCGCTTTGCCGAGCGGTAGCTCTTGGCAGTGGCACCGAGATATCCGTTAGGTTCCTGCGATGCAATGATGCGGTAGAGTTCCTTCTTCACCTTCTGGTAGAGTTCCTTGTCCTTGCCCTGGATGGCAGAGAGATAGGCACTCTCTATCCACTTGCCGTGCTGTTCGGCCCGTGTCCAGTCCCATCCCGTATGCTGGCGGTTCACCACGAAATCTACATATTTATCTATAGGGAAGTTCTTGAGATATACATCCCTGTTCAGTTTCATTCGGTCGCCGATGAATCCGTCGATACCCGAGATTTCTGAAACCTTCACCGGAGATTCCAGCAACGTCACCTTGTCGTTCTTGTCGGCGGCAAGCGCCGGGATGGCCATGGCAGATGCAGCCAGCACAACCAGTGCCTTAGAAGCTAACTTGTTCATTTTCATCATTCTTTATTAAAAATTATTGGTTATTCATTTCCATTGAAAAGATGTTATCCTGAATTCTTTTTACCTTCCGACATGCACGGAAGCATCCGGAGCACGTCAGAAAACTGATACCTTAATACCTATATTATCACTATCAAAAAACAATTTCCATCTCCGTCTTCTCTCCCTTCACAGGCACACTGGCTTCGTATACCCCGTCAGAGAGTTTGCGTACGGAAACGTTTCCTGCATCCTCCTTCAGGGAGACACGAGGCTGGGATTCGCCCGATTCGATAACGATGGCTGTATGATGGTCCTTGCCCTCGCGGTTCTCTACAGAGAAGCTGATGCGGCGACCTTCACAGCGGATGGCATTCCCCTTCAGGAATCCGTCCTTCTCCAGTTCTATGCCGATGCGCACAGGAGTGAAGATGCGCAGCTGGCGTCTGATACCGTCACAAGGCACGATGCTCACGCCGCCCTTACGGTCGGTCTCCATATTGCCGCCATAGGCAACGAGTCCGAAATCGGAATCCTTCAGCAGATAGATGCCGGCACCGTGGACGCCGCCGGTGAGTCCGTGGTCTATCTCGCCGTCATAACGCAGCGGACCTCTTTTCTGCTTCACCGACTTCAAATTCCAGAGGCAGGAATGCTGATAAGGAGAATATACCCATCCGGCAGCTCCGTCGTTCATCTTGCCCGGGAACCAGTAGCCGTAATCTGTATCTGCTGTTCCCGTATTCACCAGTGCCCATGAAGACAGGAGCGAATTGTATCCCCAGTTTACATACTTCTCGGGAGCCTCGGCAAATCGGAAGGCGTAATCGAGCAGGGCTACGCCGCCCATCTGCGACATATAGTCGAGATTATCCATTCCACCGCTCCAGGCTGTGCCCAGATGGTTGAAATCATACTCATACAGTCCGCGGATGGCGAGGTTTCCGTCCAGCTGGTTGACCATGAAGGTATCAACCCTGGCAGGGTCCAGCGTCTTGTAGGTATGCCATTTCTTCTCGTTCTTGTCATACCACAGCTGCTCCTGCGCCACCAGCTTGTGCTGCTTGGCATATTCTGCCACATAATAGGAAGATTCGTAGGCGGTGCGGTCCACAAACATCTCCGAACCGAAAGGCCACGGATTGTCATATACCATATAGAGCACCTTCTTCTCCCATTCCTTGCGCAGTTTCTCTGCCGCATGGTTTCTGCCTTCCTGTCTCAGCGCCTGGATGATGTCCAGAAGATAGCGCTCATGGAAGTTGCCCAGCTTATAGGCCCAGTCGCTCCATCCCTTGATGGCCCACTGCTTGCCCATGAAAATGTTGTAAGGCACTTCAAAATAGGCCATCGCCGTGCGGTAGGCACGTTCCAGATAGCCCTTGGCATCCTGATAGCTTACAAGGTCGGGATAATCACGGGCTATTCTGTACAGATTATAATATATCGTGAAGTGGGTAGGATAATCGTAAGTTCTCCACATACGCTCCTTGCCGCTACCCCCCGAATTGTAGTCGCCTAGGGCTCCGCTGCGCAGTTCGTGCCAGTTGTCGCATCCGTAGATGCCGTATGGATAAGGCAGTTCCTTGTCCGTGCGCTGGAGTTTTCCCCATACGAAATTCTTCTCATAATACTCCAGGGATGCTATCTCGTCCCTGTCTGGATAGGCCACGTTCTTCTCGCTCAGATACAGCGCCTTGCAGTTGGAAGGGTCGTCAGAACCGCCCACCATGTATGGATAAGGCAGTTCGCCTATGCTGTCGGGCGAGAGCAGCACCTTGTTCTGCATGTCCCACAGACTGTAGAGTCCGTTATACCACTTGGTGCTGTCGCGATGCTGCTGATGGGTGGTGATGAAGCGTGCACGCTTTTTGATTACCGTCTCCAGCGGTTCGGTCACATAGAAATTGAGATAGCACTTCTTTCCGTTGCCATATTCCACGGCTATCATCTGTTCGCCCAGATGGGAGAAGCGGAAATCATAGAGATGCTTCCGGTTGGAACGTCCGCGGCCTGTAATCTGCACCTGCTGCAGATGGGCAGGGGTCAGGGCCTTGATGCGGTCCTTGCAGGAAAGGGCGCAGCGCACGTTCATTTCGAGAGATACCACCATGCCCGGCACTACCCTTGCCACTACATAGCCCTTGTCGAAAAGGGTCTTCTGGACATCCATATACGACTTGACGAGAGAGAAATGGAAGCCCACGTTATATGACTTGCCGGCAGCCACCACCTTTGAGGTGCTTGGGAACTGCCAGGTATCCGTGCTGCGGTCTACCGAAGTCTTGGAGTGGATATAGAACTGGTCTCCCAGCTTCTTATATTCCAGCGAAGTGCCCTTGTTGAGGGTCATCAGCAGCACATTGCCCTGCCCCTTATACGGCAGCCAACAGATGAACGAAGAGTTTCCGTTCAGGAATACGTGCTTGGCAAGATTGTCCTTGGCAGGCAACGATTCGTTTCTGGCGCCTATCGGGATGCGGACCATCAGGTCGGTGATTTCCACCTCCTGCCTGCTGCCGTTGCTGATGGATATGTTCCAGTCCATGTCGGAACCGGCAACAGAAAAGGTCTGGCTGAGCTTGACCGAAGCAGGCAACTGCCATGAAATGCTGACATATTGCGAGTTGCTGCCCTTCGTCTGTGACGGCATATCAGCCAGCTTCACGTCATACACCTCGCCCGAAACGGTATATTTCACGCTCAGGTCGCCCAGATAATCATTCTTGTCGAGATAGTTGCGTATGTCGTGCCCTTCGCCGTAGGTCAGCTGAGCCAGTCCCTTTCCCTTAGCCTCGGGTTTCAGCACAGGCGTGATGGCCATCACAACCCCGGTGCTCCAGAAAAAGAGGACGGCAAGCGAGCATAAATATTTCAGTTTTTCCATTGTATATAACTTTACTGTTTTTGCATTTACGTTTTGCAAATGAGAAAATTAATAACCAGGATTCTGATGGAGCTTTGGATTGGCTGTCAATGCCTGTTCCGGTATCGGATAGAGAGAACGGTAATCTCCATTAGGCTTATGGCTCAGCCAGCTCTTGGTGGTGAATACTCCAAAGCGGATCATCGTGCGACGGGAATAGCATTCGTATGCAAATTCACGAAGCCACTCATCAAAGAGCTGTCCGTATTTAACCGGAGTCTGATCGCCCTTGTCCACAATTTTGTAGTTCTCCACATATCCCCATTTGAACGAAGAATCCTCGTTCTTCAACTCGTCGTCAGTAACTGTGGCGTCGGCAATGTTCTTGAAATCACGCTTGCGGACTTCAGTGACCAGCTGACCGGCTCCTGGCTTTCCGAGACGGAGCAGACATTCAGCCTTCATGAGCAGAACCTCTGAATATCTCATCAGTGGAATATCTGTGCTGGAACTCCAGTGAGCTCCTTCTTCCACTTCATACTTGTTCATTCTGTAACCCTCCATCTCGTCAACATACTTTCCGTCAGGAAGGTCTTTCGTAAAGTTCAATGGTTCGCCCTTCCGGTCGTACTGTCCGTAAAGCAGATTGCCCTCAGCATCATACTGCAATCCGTGGAGCCATGTGTCGTCCAATCTACCATCACCCTCTTCATAGAGGTCAATGTATTGAGGAACAGCACGCTGCACTCCAGCCTCGTTAGGAGTATCGACGGTAAGATATTTCTTTTTCAGCTCCTTATGCCAGGAGTTCATCCAAAGCCAGTTGGCATAAACGCCCTTGTTGTAATCGTAAGGAATGGTCATCAATACCTCCTTGGAGTTCTCTACGCCAGAAGCGCGGAAACTATCCTTGAACTTAGGTGACAAGGCACACTTGCCGCTATTGATGATGGCATCACACTGGTCAATACAAGCCTGCCACTGAGGAGTTCCTGCATATACTTCTGCATTCAGATAGATGTTGGCAAGCAGGCATCTTGCAGCCCATTCGTTAAAACGTCCGTAGGTGGTTTCATCCTGATTCTTGCTGAGATCAGGAATGACCTCAGTCAGTTCCTTGACCATGAAATCGTATATCTCCTTGCGGCTGCTCTGCTCAGGCATCTCCTGGCTGGTTGTCGTAACCAGAGGCACGTTTCCGAAACCATCGCACAAGCGCCAGTAATAGAACGCTCTCAGAGCACGCAGCTCGGCAATACCTTCCTTCTTGTCCTTCTCGGAAATCTCAGGGAACACATTGCGCTCTATTCTGTCAAGGGCATAGTTGCAGCGCATAATTCCCTGGAAACAGCCATTCCAGATGCTGTAGAACCAATCAAAGGTTGAATTCCAGCTATGGTAGTGGATGATAGGATAATTCTCATTATAAATGGAAATGTTCTGAGGACCCACTACGCAGCAGCCAGCCTGCTCTTCTACATACCAATAGTACATCTGATTATCAGAACGTAACGAACTGTAAGCACCGGCAATATTGGAATCAAAATCCTTGGTCTGGTACTGATAGGTTTCGTCCAATATCTCTGAATATACGGTTTCGCTCAAATTGTTACTGCATGATGTTGCAAGAGCTAATCCCATGAAGCATAATGCCGCTATATTTAACTTCTTCATAATTGTCAGTTATTTAAATTGTTGTTTAGAATGAAAGATTGATACCCAATGTATAGGTACGTGTTGTAGGATACTGATAGATATTGTCTACACCTGGTGTAAGTCCCGAAATGTTGAGTTCAGGATCTATACCTGAATAGCCGGTAAACGTTGCCAGGTTAGAAACGCTTGCGTATAGACGCAGCTTCTTGATCCACTTCACCCCAGACAGGTTAGGAGTATATCCCAAGGTAATATTGTCTATCTTCCAGAAGTCGGCATCTTCTACATAGTAGCTCACAAATCCATCAGGCTGGTCGTAAGCCAGGTTGCGATTGTCCATCTTTGGATCAAATGTGCTGGTGAGCACGTTTCCGCTACCCAAAGCACCAGGAACGCCCATATCCTTCTTCACCATATTATATACCTGGAAATTGAATGCTCCACGCATAGTCACATTCAGGTCAAACCACTTATAGCGGAAAGAGTTGTTGAAGTTCAGATAATACTTAGGCAGGGCATTACCTATCACCTGGCGGTCGCTAGCCAGGGCATCGGCAAAGCTCTTTACCTTTCCGTCTTCACCCTCAATCAGCCAGCCGCCTTTCTCGTCAATGCCCACTGACTTCCATCCATAGAAATTGCCAAGAGTTTTGCCAACCTCCAGTCGGTGAGTGGTGGCGTTGAACACCGTGCCGTCTATATAGTTGCCCGAAAGATACTTGTCATTGGACAGGGATAACAGCTTGCTCTTATTCGTAGAGAAGTTGACATTGGCATTCCATGTGAAATCCTTGGTCTGAACAGGTACCACATTGACCGAAACCTCCAAACCGTTGTTGCGGATAGAACCGGCATTTGCCTCAATGTTGGAAGAAACGTATGGAGGAACGGATACCTTGTAATTCCATATCAGATCATCCGTAGTGCGGACATAATAGTCGATGCTTCCGGAAATACGGTCGTTCAGGAAAGAATAGTCAAGACCTAGGTTGAACTCCTTCTTCTTCTCCCAGCGCAAATCAGGGTTTCCGTTTCCACTCGCCTTCAGCTGGGTAATCCACTGACCCTTGTAGTAGGCATAGCCACCCAGGTCAAGACGGGTAAGACTCATATATGAGCTGCCAGGGATGGTACCGGTAACACCATAGCCGGCACGAAGCTTCAGCATGTCAAGGAAATCAATGTTCTTCATGAACTTCTCGTTAGCGATGTTCCAACCTAAGGAAACGGCTGGGAATGTTCCCCATTTATGATTGTCACCAAACTTGGAAGAACCCTCATATCGCATGCTGGCAGAGAAGAAGTACTTGCCGGCATAGTTATAGTTCAGACGGGCAAACCATCCTACCAGGCGGCTGCTATTCTGGCTGGTTCCCATAGAGGCTTCGCCTCGCTGCAAAGCCGAACCCATACCCATGTTGTTGAAAGTATAGTCATCGGCAGGGAAGTCGAAATTGCTCATCGTAGAATAACGGTAATTATAGTTATTCCAGCTATATCCTGCCAAGCCTTCTATGCTGTGATTATTGAATCGGTTCACGTAAGAAGCCGTGATTTCCATCATGTCGTTCTGAATGCGGCTGGAAGTCTGGGATGCATTTCCGTTCTTGTTATACATGGTTGTAGACTTATGGCGCATGGTCTCATAATAAGAACCGAAGAAATTATCAACCTCGCGCGACATCATGACACTGAGATTCAACCCGTTGAAAGGATTGAGCACAGCCTTTCCGTACATCTTGATGTTGGTATCCTTGTTGTCACCCTTGGTTTCTTCGATCAGGGCAACCGGATTCAATCTCGTAGGAGAACTGCCATTTTCATTCCATGAACCGTCTTCATTCTTGATGGAATAGGTTGGATTGTACTTCAGGGCATTATAATACGGATTCTCATACCAGCTGCTGTATGGAGCACCATAAGAACGCTGAAAACCGCTGATCTGAGCCTCAAGCTTCAAGAGATTGCCCCACATGCGATGTACCACATTGATGCGTGGATAAAGCACCTTTACCTCAGAGTTCTTGATGATACCTTCGTTGCTGGTATAATCAAGACTGGCTACATAGGAAGTGTTCTGGCTGCCTCCCTTCAGACTCACGCTGAAGGTTTTGTTGAACGGAGTCTGGGTTATCTCCTTCATCCAGTCTGTACGGCTTCCGTAATCGAGAGCGCCCTTCACGCCGTCCTTTGCCAGCTGGGCATACTCGTCTGCTGACAGCACATGCAGCTGCTTGGAAATGGTCTGGGTGGAAATATAACTGTTGATATCAATGGTAAGCGGAGTCTCTCCCTTTACCTTCTTGGTCGTGATGATGATGACACCATTCGTACCACGGGTACCATAGATGGCTGCTGCAGAACCATCCTTCAATACGTCAATCTGATCAATATCGTTAGGCGATACATCATTCAGATTACCTTCTACGCCATCAATGATTACAAGCGGAGAAGAAGAGGAAGCAAGGGTTGTTACACCACGAAGCATAATCTGTGAGGTTGACAATGGGTTACCATCTGCCTGAACTACGGTAAGACCGGCTATCTTACCACGAACCAGACTGGCAGCATCTACAGAAGAAGCCTGGACGAAATTCTCTGCCTTTACGCTGGCTACAGAGCTGGTGAGCTCTTCCTTGCGCTGGGTTCCATAACCCACCACAACCACGTCATTGAGCATCTTGCTGTCTTCCTTCAAGGTGATGGTGAGCATCTTGCCGGCTTGCGCCTTCACTTCCTGCGAAATGAAACCTACATAAGAAATGGTAAGAGTGGCTGACTTTACATCTTTAATAGTAAAGCGACCATCGAGATCTGTAATAGCTCCCTTACTGGTACCTTTCACCATAACACTGGCACCGATAATAGGCTCACCGTTGATGTCGGAAATGACACCCGTGATACTACCATCCTGTACTACACTGTTAACAACAGGGACTGCCATAGAACTTTGAGGCATTCCTAGGCCAATGAGCGAAATCAAACCCACTGAAAGCAAAACTTGCTTAGGAGTTTTTTGAATAGTTTTTTTCTCCATTTTATTATGTTTAAGATATGTTGTTATTTCTTTTCGGTTGCAAATATATAATAAAAGGAAGAAACACCATTCTTGATTACGGGTCATAAGAAAGGGGGCATTTGTTCAAGCCGTTTTTTGAACAAATACCCCCCATCGGGTGGTTAAAATACCACTTATAGCTTGTTATCTCGCTGATATTCACTAGGTGATACTCCAAAGGTATCACGGAACACCTGAACAAAACTCTTGTGGTCATTATAGCCCACAGCCAGCATCACATCCTGGATGGTGGCCGTTTTCTGCCTCAGCATTTCGGCTGCATGCTTCATCTTGATGCCGCGGATAAACTCCAGCGGAGTCTGTTTCACCACTGCCTTCAGCTTGCGGGAGAAGGTAGAACGCGACATGCCCAGTTCGGAAGCAAGGAACACCACGTCCAGCTTCTCACTGCTCAGATGCTTTTCCACTATTTTCGTAGCCCGCTCGATGAACCGCTCATCAATCCTAGTGGCATCAAGCTGAGATTCCATCTTGGTCTGCACCATCCCCTTCAAACGTTCCACGTTGTCCTGAATGATGCCCAGTTTCTTCTCCATCGACTTATCACCCGCCTTGATATTGCCGGCTATGGTGCTGATGGTCATCAGTGGGGTGACGAGTTCCTTCGAAACAGTGGTGAGATATTCCTTCTTGCCTTCTGCCACATTCTCTTCGATAATCTGATCGTTGTGCTCCACTACTCGCTCCTTATATCGCTTGATGATCTGCCATAAGGCAAGAACAAAGAGAAGTATATAGACGGCATATACCCAACCGGTCTCCCACCAGGCTGGCAGACGATGAATCTCAAAGGTAGCTACATGCTTGCTCCAGAGTCCGTTCTCGTCGGTAGCCTTCACCTCGAAGACATAATCGCCCTTCGCCACCTTATTATATATAGCAGCATTCTTGCCAACGGGCAGATACACCCAGTCCTTGTCAACCCCCTTCAGACGATAGGCGTAGCAGATGCGTGCCTGATTATTGAAATCGAGCGAAGAGAACTCGATGGTGATATTCTGTTCATCTGGACCTATTTCTATACTATGGCTAGTTTTCCTGCGCTGAGGATCGAGCCAAATACTCTTGCCCATCACCTTGACGTCCGTGATGCAAGGATGAACATCCTTAGGAATACTCTCCAGACGCTGGCTGGTCTTGAAAGATACCATACCTGGGATGCCACCGAAAAACATCTCGCCACTCTGAGAATCACGGAAGACGGCACGGGGCAGAAAACGGTGCTGCACAATGTCGTCATCGCCCGTAGAATATACTCTGACGGCGCCATTCCCAGGATTGAATTCCCTGATGGTCTGAGGAGTCATGATCCAAAGATGGTTGAATCGGTCTACCTTCACATGGTCTACCATATCGCCATTGAGTCCCGCCTTCAGGGTATAGTCTGTATAAACTGAAGGGTTGGTGGAAGCAAATGACAGAAGCTGGCCTTCGCCCGTAGTAGCCCAGATGGTGCCATCGGTGGTAACATCCAGCGTCAAGAAGTCCTTGTCATGCGGAAAGAGCTGCCACTTGCCCGATGGAGAGATACGGCAAATTCCCTTGTTGCGCACCGTACACCAGATATAACCATCAGCCGACTGGCAGAAATCGCTCACATCACCAATTTTCTCTGACACGCAAACCAGTTGCTGCCCCTGATGGCGATACAGGAATATCCCGTTCATCGTACCTATCCATAGGTTCTGCCTACTGTCTTCAAAGATGACTTCGGCATTACCCGCAGTCTTGCTTGCCTTGGAGAGATCCAGCTGTTTTTCCAGATAAATCTGCTGCCCTTCTCTCCTCAGTTTCATGATGATATTGTAGGGAGTCATCGCCCAAATGGCATTGTGCTGTTGAGACTTGACGAGATAAGGTATCGTATAGAGCGGAAGAAGGCTTACAGCAGGACACTGGCGGTAATCTATAGGCTTACCACCCCGCTGAGGGTCGTAAAGAAAGAGTCCGCAGGCTTCCTGATAGTACCAGAAGGCACCATCATCATCCTTGCAGAGCGTAACGATGGCTGGATTGAAACCCGTGGCCTGCAGCAGGGGGGCATAGGCATAATTGTTGACGTCGCTCTCCTTGAAGTTGATGACGGAACTGAAATGGTCAAACGCCGAAATCCAGATGTTCCCGTCCCTAGTCTGATAGATATGCGAGAATATCTTCTTTTCGGGCGTAAAGACCCCCTCGGTAGATACTGATTCCATGCAGTTGCCTGCCGTAGGCTTGAAAACCTGGATATGATCCTGGCTCAGAATCCACAGATAATGATAATGAGGGTCCTGAATCACCTCTCTGAACAAAGCGCTGTGAAGGGAAGCCAGCACCTGCTGCATGATGAAATGCGCTGACGGAGCCTTTGCCTTGGGCGAATAATACCACAAGGCAGAGCCACCCGTGAGGAGCCAAAAATTGCCCGTCTTCCGGTCCTCGCACATCGCCTTCACCGACATGTACCTATCCAGCAGGACTTCTTTTCCGGTTCTTGATTTTCTGTAGAATTCACCGTTCCAGGTAGCATAATACAGATTTCCCTGCCTGTCCTCAAAGAGCATCGTGCAGAAAGAAGAAAGGCGATGGCGCTTGCGAAGCTTTCCGTCGGAACCCAATTCGTACAGGATATTACCACAGGAAATCCAGATATCCCCATTGCGGCGAACCTTGAGCAGAGTGACGGGATCGGACTGAAGCTCCTTCAAGGATATCTTCGTGATGGCATAGGTATTCTTGTCGAGAATATAAACACCCTTCTGGGTGCCAAACCAGATGCGATTGTTCCTGTCACCGTCAATACTGAGCACGGAGTTGATGGCCATCAGTCCGGGCGTATGGAAATCGCTACGGAACACGTGGACGGAATAACCATCGTCACGACACAATCCGTCTACCGTGCCATACCACATATAGCCTTCTGAATCTTCATAGATACAGGAGATGGCACTCACAGGAAGCTGAGAGATGGAGGGTATCGGACTGACCCTTACCTGAGCCAGCTGGGCATAGCTGAAACTGCTACACAGCAAGAACAATAAATACAGTATCTTCTTCATAAGATTTCTTTTTTTCTACGGATACAAAATTAGTAAAAATAATTAGAACGGCAAAAGAAACAGACCAAAAAATCCATGGCGAACTTCAACAGCGGGCCATGGATTTCTAAAATATTAACCTATAAAACTAAATCAACTAATTTAAAAACAAATTTACCTAAATCAACTAATCTTTATAACCAAAAACAACTAAACCTAAACTTATAATTCTAAACTTTTAAAATAGAAATCAATACACATAAACCTGGTCCAAAACCAAGCCTTCGTCCAATGCTTTGATGAGAATGCGATGCTTCTTCATTCGGGCTACTGGCAATGTAAAGGATACGCGAGCCTGACATTGCAGAGTGTTCACCTTCCACTGCTCACTTCTGCCACGGGTCTGAATCTCCTTTTCTACCGGTTTTCCACCGTCCAGCGACAGAGAGAAACGAAGTTTGTCATCCATAGGATGAGTCGGAACCCAACGAACCTGGATGGTAATCGAATCACCCTTCACCTTCTTACCGTCGAAAACAAAACCTATCTCTTGATTTCGGACTATACTAATCGCCTTACCTTCATAACCCAATCCCTTCCACAAGTAAAGAGGACTGGCAGAAATGCAATCGTTGGCGCTCAAACATGCTATATATTCAGGATCTTTTGCCAAAGGCTGGGTAGCCACGGTATGAGGCACACGGTTGAATACCGGCAGCCTGCGTGGTTGGAAATCCATCATGCGGTTCCACTTGCCCTGATTGTAATAGCCCTCGTTGTATACCTTGGTGAGACTGATGATGCTGTCGTAAGCCGCCTCGCTCTTCTTCCAATACTCGGCAGAAACATCACGGGAAGAACTAGAAATTTCCTTTCCGTGGCGAGCCAGCTGCCCATAAAGGAGTTTATTGTTCATCTGGGCAGCAGCCTGCACGGGATATTTGAATAGCTGATAGAACTCATCCTTGCGTTCCTTAGGCAATTCGCCCTTGGCTATCGCCTTATCGAGCATTCCCCCTATCTTCTCTGCCTTGTCAGAAATCGACTTGTAATCAGCCAATCTTGCCCGGATATAGGCTTCGCTCCATGGCAGGTCGGTGATTACCTTATATTTCGGATTTCTTTCCTCGCATCGTGTATTCGCCATGAACTCCGGCTTGCGGATATACGCCAGCCGATAGCTCTCCTGCATCACCGGCAACATCACAGCTGCCAGTTTCCTGCCGAATTCGCGGGTCCAGAAGTTCCTCTCATGCTCTGCCAGCCATTCATTGTTAGGTTGCAGCTCCTTCTCTGGGGTATCGCCCGGATAGATGCGGTTCATATTCCACGCCATATCCAGGAAGAGCTCTATCTGATACTCAGCAGGCTTGATATCGCCCACATTGAGAATCCAGAACTTCTGAATGCCTTTGTGCCAGGCTTCAGACATCTGCTGGTAGAGTAAAGCTGGCGAGAAGGTTCCGAGCCAGAGATAATCATGAGGACGGCCCCAATAACTCACGTGATAGTAGATGCCGTTACCACCCTTGCGGGCACGCTCAGCAGCTGTAGGGAAGTGGCGTACAATGCCATAATTGTCGTCACACCATACCAGGCATACATCCTCCGGCACCTGCAAGCCTGCATGATACACATCGAGCACCTCCTTGTAAGGCACGAACAACTGCGGCACCTGCGGCACATCCTTGTTGATATACTTTGCCAACAACTCTCTCTGCGCTACAAAAACGCTATCCAGTACTTTTTTTTGCTCTTGTACACCTTTTGCACCCTGCATGGCTCCATCATGAACCCCACGCATACCGATGGTGTAAAAGATAGGCTGGTTGGCCACCTCCTTCACTCTGTCTTCCCAGAACTGGAGCACATTCTCCTTGTTATGCACAAAGTCATACTGTCCTTTGCCTCTTGCCGGCCATTCGCCAGCCGTGCTCGAAGCCATCGGCTCGCAATGGGAACCGCCGATGTAGATGCCATACTGCTGAGCCACCTCTCTGTTGCCTTCTGTCAGGAAGAAAGGACGGGTGCATTCGTGCATCGCCGGCCAGTAGGTATTGGCACGAAGACGGAGCAGCAGCTCGAAGATGCGGGCGTTGGTCTTAGGACCTATATGACCTGGAATATCCGATGGTTCATAGGTCTTTCCCGACCATGGCATCAGTCCCCAATCCTCATCATTGATGAAGATGCCTCTATACTCCACCGATGGTGCCTGCTCATTGTGATATCCTTCCTTCAGGCAGAATGCCTTGAGCTGCTTAGGCTCGGCATCTGCCCACCATTCCCACGGTGAAACGCCCAAGAGGCGAGACACCTCGAGGATGCCGTAAGCCAATCCATGATCATCGCTACCTTTTATATATAGGCAGCCATTGGCAGACTTTAGCAGGAAAGCTTCCTTCTTGTAGGCGAAGGCAGCGGCATCCCTCTGCAAGATGATGGAACTATTAACAGAAGTATTAACAAGTTTCATTTCCGAGCCCAGCACTTTTCGGATATCGCCCTTCAACATCTTCAAAGCTGTCTTAGCCACGGGTTCCATCCGGGCTGTATCAGCAGAAACCACCACCATCTGCCCGCTCTTCACTTCGAAAGCATTCGAAGCAAGACTCATCAGCATCGCCAAACTCTGAGTTATAATATACTTATATGTCATATATGATATTCTTAATAATTTATATTTTCTGTTACTATAACCGACTATATCTTTTGTTTTCTGCTGCAAAATTAATACGAATAATTGGAAGAGAACACCTAAAATTCGTCAAAAAAACAGCAAAATTCGTCAATTCAGCTACATTTGAATGATTTGTATCATTGGGCAAACAATAAACATACATTCCTATTCAAGACAAATTCCCCCGCATTCAAGCTTTCTTTCTCGATGCGGGGGACTCCTTTATATACAAAATCTGTGTAAAATAGCCGCTTTTCTACTTCTCTGCTGGCTTGTCAGTCTCTGTAGGCCAGTATGGATTCTGGTAGAAAGAAGACTCGCTCACGGTGGTATAGTCAGGAGCAGTAAGCATCATCTCCTTAATTGGCATTGGCTGCAGATAGTGAGCCAGGTGCCAGGTATAACCATCTCTGTAGAGGTTGTTGGCGGTCATGTTCTTCTCGTAGATACGGAGATAATCGCTCAATCCAGGAGCTGAGACCTTAGCCTTGGCATCACCATTGTAATCAGCCTCCTTGAAATCGTAATGTGCAGTCATCTCTGAATTCCAGAGCTTCATTCCCTCTACGTGGTAACGGGTAGTCATCATCTGGTCGAGGGCTCTCCAGCGCTGCAAATCCATCCAGCGCAATGCCTCACCCATCAACTCATCACGACGCTCACGACGAATGTTGAAGAGTACAGGATCATCGAGCAACTTGCCGGCACTGTATGCACCCCAGTCAAGGGTCTCCTTGCTCATATCGGTAGCATTGATGGTAGTCATCGGATCGATGGCTGCACCCTCGAAACCTGCCTTCTCACGGATAATCTTCCAATACTCCAATACCTTGCCGCTCAAACTGTGGGTGAGCATGTACTCTGCCTCCATGTAGTTGAGCAACGCCTCACGGGCACGGAAACTGCAGGCAGCATTGGCTGACTTGTTCTTCTCGCACTGTTTGCGGTCGAAGGTACCGCCCTTGCGCAGACAGTAACCGGTGACATACTGGAAGTTGGTGGCATCACCATTGGTGATATCAGGATACTCGTTCTCCTTCTCAATGTAACGGTCGCCCTGAGAATAGCTCATATTCTTGTAGCAGTTGATCTGTCCAGGAGTCTTCAGGAAGACATACAGACGAGGGTCGCGGTTCTCAGCCACCTTGCCCACGGTGTTGTCATTGTAGGCAAAGCCATCGTGCTGCGCATAGATTGGCTTACCATCCTTCATCAGGAAGCTCTCTACCATACTGCGGGTTACACCTGTACCATAGTTGTTGCGCTCTACGGCATCCTCAATGATATTGGTATGACCCAAGCCGGCATTATACTCACGCCAGAGGAGCACTTCCTTGTAGCCTGACATATCTGTAGTTCCAAACATCTCGAAGTATGGGTTGGTATCGCCTTCCTTCTGAGGAACCACGCCATTGTTCTGGGTGAGATCGTTCTTATACTTCTCGGCAACAATCTCGGCAGATTCAGCAGCAGTCTTCAGGAAATACTGGATTTCATTGTCGATGCTGCCTGAAGGATACTGATAGTCCTTGCTGTAATCCTTGGTCTTGCCTGGCCAGTTGGCATCGCAAGGAACGAATGGAGTACCCTTGAAGTAGTTGAGGAAGGTACCCTCGTAAAGGGCTACACGTGACTTCACCAACTGACATACATCCTTAGACAGACGGGTATGACGCTTTTCGAAGTTATCCGACATATAAGTCATGGCGCTATCCAGGTTGGCGATGATGAAGCGGGCCACCTCGTTGCGGGGCTGGCGCTTGCACTCAGCCACCAGGCGCTGCTCGTTATCAGGCAGCACCTCGGTTACGATAGGGAAATCGCCCCAGGTCTTCAATTTGCCGAAATACTCCCAGGCACGGAAGAAGTAAAGCTCGCCCAGATACTGGCGGATGTTCTTGTCGCTGCCCGAAATCTTGCCTGCCTTGTAGTTGGCAAGGCAGGTGTTCAACTTGTAGTTGATGTCGCGGATGGTGCCGAAGCCCCAGTTGCCATTGGTCAATCCCACCTTCCACTGTCCATCGAGATACTTGCCGTCAGATCCAGTACCAGCCTGGTTATCGGTATTGGTATCGCTGCTGTAGAGTCCGTAGCCATAGCCATGGGATGGCAGATTGCCATAGAAACTGTTGGCGCAAGCCTGAATCTGGTCTTCTGCCTTGTAGTAAGACTCAGGCGTGATGCTTGACTGTGGTTCCTGATTGAGCAGATCGTTGCAGGAAACCATGGTGCCGCCCATGGCGAGCACCATCAAAGCCTTTGATATATGATTGAATTTCATAATTATCTGAATGTTTAGAATGTTACACTTAAACCGAATGAGTAGGTTCTTGACAATGGATATGCCGCACCGCTGCTGGTAGAGAGGGTCTCAGGATCAAACTGCTTATTGAGGCTTGTACCTGTACAGAGATTTTCGCCAGAGAAGTAAACGCGAAGATTGCTGATGCCCCACTTGTTGGTAATCACGGTAGGGATGGTATATCCCAGGGTGATGTTCTTCAGGCGGATATAGGATGCATCCTGCAGATACTTGGTCTGGCACTGGATGTTCTTGCCATTGTTAACCGGACGTGGCAAGTAGGAATCCAGGTTCACATCCATGGTTCCCTGCTTGACAGACCAGGTGTTCTCATCACGGAAGTAATCCTTCACCTGAGTCAAGCCGGCACAGTTCCACTGGTCACCGTTCCAACCGAACATAAAGGCACTACCCTGCCAGCAATCACGCTTCATCACGCCCTGGAAGAACATGCGGAAGTCGAATCCCTTCCAGGCAGCATTCATGTCGAGACCAAACTGATAGCGAGGGGTGGTATTACCTATCACCTTGCGATCGCCTGGATCTGCCAATGTGCTGCTTCCCCAAGATACCTTACCATCGCCGTTGATATCCTTGTACATCATATCACCTGCTGTCCATGCGCTACCGATGGCATCCTGTCCGCCGTTAGGCAAGGTAGCCAGGTAATCCTGCATCTCCTTGTCGGTCTTGGCGATACCCTTGGTCTCGAAGCCCCAGATTTCGCCGGTGTATCTTCCTTCCATATAACCACCGATTGAGTTGGTTGGATTATCCTTGTACTTGGTAATCTTGGTGCGTGAATCGTAGAGTGAGAACTTGGCACCATAGCTCAAGCCGTTAGCCAGACGGTCCTGCCAGCCCAAAGTCAACTCCCATCCACGTGCCTGGAGGTCGGTATTATTGGTCTTTGGAACACCGGTACCCAGGATAGCTGGAAGAGTCTTACCGTTGCCCACCATATCGTGAGTGCTGCGGGTGTACCAGTTGAACGAACCGGTCAAGCGGTTGTGAAGCATCGCCCAGTCAACACCGATATTGTATGTCTCTACTCGCTCCCAGGTCAAATTCTCTGATACGATGCCTGGAGAACCTACGGTAGCCACCTTGTTGCCATTCTGCAACCAAGGAGCACCCTGGGCACTTGGCGAGATGGTGAGGTAGGTCTGATACCAGTTGGTTACGTTCTGGTTACCCAGCGAACCGTAAGAGAATCTCAGCTTCAGCATGTCGAGCCAGTTGCGTGAAGGCTCCATGAACTTCTCTTCTGCGATGTTCCAACCCAGAGAGAAAGAAGGGAAGGTCTTCCAGCGGTTGCCTTCGCGGAAACGTGAAGAACCATCAGAACGGAGGTTAGCCTCGAAGAGGTAACGGCTCTTGTAGTCGTAGTTCAAGCGGCCGAAGAAACCAACCACAGCCCACTCGTTACGATAACCGGATACACCAGGAGTAGTAGCCACACCATCCTTCAAACCATTGGTCAGGTTGATTTCTGGCTTGGTAAGATCCATCATACCTACACGTGATGCGCTTAAATAATCCTGCTTCAGGTTTTCTATCTGCATACCTGCCAGGGCATGGAAGTGGTGAGCCTTTGCCAAGGTGAGATCATACTCGGTGCGGGCACTGAAGTTGAGATAGTTCTCACGATAGTTACTCTCTGCTACGCTGGTATTGGCATTCTTATAATAAGGTGCACCCTCCTTGCCGTATGCCAACAGAGGCAAAGTCCAGTTGTGACCACGTGAGTTCTGGATGCGGTAGTTGAAGTCGGCACTGGTCTTCCAGTTCTTGATAGGCTCAATCTCGAAGCCCAACTGATGGTAGATCTTGTCGCTCTGGTTGTGGTTCTCACCACCGTCAGCCCAAGCCCACATACAGGATGTATCGCTGTAGAAATGGTTGCCGTTCCAGTCGTATGCTGGCAATACCGGCCATCCTCTTAGGGCTACGCTCTCATACCATCCACCCTTCTGTGGCTGCTGGGTCTCCTCACGGGTAAAGCGCATGGTGTAGTGCAATCGCAACCAGTTGGTCAACTGCGATTCAATCTTGGCTGTACCTGTATAGCGCTGCAGGTTATCATCAGCCACCTTGAGCAGACCGTTCTGGTCGAAATAGCTACCTGAGAGATAGTACTTGAATTTCTCTGTACCACCGCTGGCGCTCAAGTTGTGCTGCTGAGAGAAGTTGTTATCCTTGTAGAGGATGTCGTACCAGTCGGTATCGGCGATACCGTTGGAATAACCACCCCACCAGGTCTTGTCTGTATCATTGTTATATCCGCGAACCTCGTAGATATAAGAGCCGTCTTCCTTCTGTCGCACACCCGGACTTACGTATTTGGCATTGTGGAAGGCAACAATCTGGTCGAATCGGCCTGTACCGTCTTCCTTGGTATCGAAGTAAGCTCCCTTACCGGAATTGGTAATGGCATCATTCATCCATGAAGCAAAATCTACGGAGTTCATCAAGTGGTTCTTGATGTTTGGAGTTCCGATGCGGAAACTGTTGTTGTAGTTGATGGTAGCCTTGCCTTCCTTACCCCTCTTGGTGGTAACGAGAATCACACCGAAAGGTGCACGGGAACCATAGATGGAACTTGCCGCAGCATCCTTCAATACGGATACACTCTCGATATCCTGAGGGTTGATGGAATTGAGGTCGCCCTCCATACCATCGATCAATACCAACGGATCACCAGATGATCCCTGTCCGATGGTCGTACCACCACGTACATTAATAGAAGGACGGGAGTCGATGCTACCGCTTGATTGCGTGATTTGAAGACCAGGAGCTGCACCCTGCAAAGCCTGAACGGCGTTGGAAACCGGGCGCTCTGCCATCTGCTTGCTGTCGATGACATCCACGGCACCTGTCAGGTTCACCTTCTTCTGTGTACCGAAACCTACTACGACCACCTCGTTGAGGAGCTCGCTGTCCTGATGCATGGTAATATTCATCACCTTGCCGGCAGCAGCCTTCACCTCTACCTTCTTATATCCCATATAAGAGATCACGAGGGTAGCACCCGGTTTTACTGATAATTGGAAATTACCATCCATATCGGTAATCGTACCATTGTTCTTCACGCCCTTCTCGATGACACTTGCGCCGATGATTGGACCTTCAGAATCAGAAACTACACCCGATACCTTGATGGTATTCTGTTGTTGAACCTGAACTCCGTTCATCAGAGTCTCACTCGCCAAGATTCCCTGTGATGGGAAGCTTGCCAGACCGATACTGAGCAATGAAGCTGCAAGTATCTTCTAGTCTACCTTACTGGTTATTACATTCATAACTTCTAGGTTTTATTAATATTGTTTATTCTATCATTTTCTTTTGTTAGTTCGGCCGACTTCTTCATTCGACCGCTGCAAAAGTATAAAGGTTTCCGCAAACTACCAAGCATTTTTTCGTCAAGATGGGGGAAAATTTTCGTCAAACTGTTTTTAACGGGTACATATTCGGCAGCAAAAGGTACAAACCGGTCTATTTGGAAAAATCGTTCATGCATTTTTTGCATGTTTCGCTGATTTTTAGTAACTTTGCGATGTTTTAAAGACCTAATATAATAAGGTACAGACAGATTTTTAAACAACGCTAAAGAGAAAATGAACATGAAAAAGGTATTGCTCACACTCTTCCTGACGGTTGCTGCTATGATTACAACCTCAGCACAGACCCGGAACTTTGGTATCAGGGAGGGACTATCCAACGGATTCGTAGATGATATGGTCATCGACGGACAGGGATTCGTATGGGTCGCCACGGAATGGGGACTCAACCGTATCGCCGGCAACAAATGTACCGTGTTCTATCCTAGCAACTCTGCTATTACCAACAATGAACACGTAGGACTCTTTTATCATCCGCAGAGCAACACCGTATGGGTGCACTCCAAGGACGGAAGAGCAGACATCTTTAACTGCGAGACCCAGACCTTCTCGCATTTCAAAGTAGACGGCAAGACGGTATGGAGCATCGCCGACATCTGCATGGCGGCAGATTCCACCATCTGGCTCGCAGACTATAACGGGGGCGTACACCATTACAACCCCCTGACCAAAGAGCACGAATTCATCGACGCAAAGCAGATTCGGCAGATAGCCAACGGAGTGCGCAGCATCACCGATGACGGCAAGGGGAATCTCTATATCGGACTGCGCATGGAGGGACTGATTATCTACAATACCCATACCAAACGCAGCCGCTACTTCAAGAACAATCCAGAAGACCCTACCAGTCTGCCGGGCGATAACGTACGCTCGGTCTGCATCGACCATCTGCAGAACATCTGGGTAGGCACAAACAAGGGATTGGCTCTCTTCGACCCATTGAAAGGCACCTTCCATCGCTTCAAGCACGAAAAGGGCAATCCGAATACCCTGGCGGGCGATAATATACAACAGATCATCGAGAGTCCGGACAATATCCTCTGGATTTCATCTGATATCGGAGGCATCAGCAAGCTGGACCTCAACAAATACAGCAATCCGAATGCAGGCGAGGTGGCTTTCACCCAACTCACCAAGGAGAACTACACCCTTTCGAGCAACAACACCCGAAGAGTGGCTATCGATGCCTACGGCAACGTGTGGGTGGCAAACTACAGCACGGGCGTAGACTTCATTCCTAGTTCTACCACCAGCTTCATGACCCTCAGCTTCATGGGCGAACCTATCGAAGGCGTATCAGCCATCTTCAATGACAGCAAGGACAATCTGTGGATAGGTCAGGACAACAAGATTTCCATGTACCGACAGGGTGCCATCGTGCGCCAGTGGGACTTCTCGCAGTATATCTCCAATTCATCCTCATCGGTCTATCTCTTCAGAGAAGACCAGCATGGCAACATCTGGCTGGGAACCGCAGACAACGGAGTACTGATGCTGAACCCGAACACCGGAATCTTCACCAGATTCAACAGTACCAAAGATCTAGACGTAAACGCCCTATACGTTGACAAAAGCGGAAAGGTTTGGGCAGGAACTGAAGATGGCGTATATAGTATATATAATAATGTGGAATCCAAGGAGAATGCTATCAATGGAGTAATCGGAAATTCATCCATTCCTTTCTCCATCATCGAGGATGATTACGGACAGATGTGGATAGGAACTCTGGCTAGAGGTATCTTCGTATTTGACAAAAACAAAAAACTTATGGCTCATCTGGGCGACAAACCACCTTTCCCATCCAATTCCGTCAACCAGCTCATCAAGGATGAAGACGGCGGCATCTGGGCGGCAACACACAGCGGACTGGTATACTTCCCGAATGCACAAACCCCTAACAATTTCAAGACGTATGGCGAGGAACAGGGCATCAGCGACAACCATATCCGCAGCCTGGTACAGGACAGACAGGGCAATATCTGGGTAAGCATGTTCTCGGGCATCGCCTGCTTCGACCGACAGAAGAAGAAGTTCTACAACTACGATTATCAGAGCGGTATCCCTACAGGTAACTTCTGTGTGGGAGCTGCGGTCATATCAGCTTCGGGCATCGTATATTTCGGTTCACCGGGCGGTATCAGCTCCTTCAATCCACAGCTGCTTACCGACCTGAAGGACATGCCGGCGGTACAAATCATCGACTGCGAACAGATTGTTAGTACCACCGAGAAACAGCAGCGAATCATCGTTCCTCTCGACGAGAACGGAGTAGCACATCTAAGACACGATGAGAATACCTTCAAGATAACCTTCACCAGCGACAACTATGCCCAGGAAGGCAACGTGGAGTATTCCTACCTGATGAAGGGACTTGACGACAAATGGTATGAGACCGAAGGCGACAACGAGGTTACATTCCGTAATCTGAGTCCGGGCGAATATACCTTCAAGGTGCGCGCCAAGCTCAAGAGCCAGGAATGGGAAAATGCCAAGGTAGCCGAAATGAAGGTGATCGTGGAACCACCATTGTGGCTTACATGGTGGGCAAAACTCATCTATGCCCTCATCGTGGGGGGCATCATCTACTACATCTTCCGCTCCTATACCAACCAGCTGAAACTGCGGGCTTCGCTCGAAAAGACCAGATGGGAGGCGCAGCAGAAGCAGGAACTCAACGAGGAGAGACTGCGCTTCTTTACCAATATCACGCATGAGCTCAGAACGCCGCTCACCCTCATCATGGGTCCGCTGGAAGACCTGATGGCTGACGTCCGTCTGCCGGAAGTATTGAGCAAGAAGGTGAGAAGCATTCACGCCAGCTCAGAACGACTGCTGAATCTCATCAACGAGATACTGGAATTCCGCAAGACGGAGACGCAGAACCGACGCCTCACCGTGGCACATGCTGACCTGAAGACCTTCGTGCAGGAAATAGGCAACCGGTTCAAGGATCTGAACCGCAACCCGAACGTGGCATTCAACGTATCGGTACCAGAGCAGCCTGTGGACATCTACTTTGACAGCGAGGTTATCAGCACCGTGCTCAACAATCTGATTTCCAATGCCATCAAATATACCTCCAAGGGAAGCATCAGCCTCACATTGAGCATGGAAGACGGCAAGGTGGTCATCTCGGTAAAGGATACGGGTTACGGCATCAGCAAGAAGGCTCTTCCACATATCTACGAACGTTATTACCAGGCAAAGGGCTTGCATCAGGCTTCGGGCACAGGCATCGGACTTGCCCTGGTTAAATCCTTCGCCAAACTGCATGAGGCAGAACTGAAGGTGGAGAGCGAAGAAGGAATGGGAACGGAATTCAGATTCGTGCTCGATGCTGAAAATACCTATCCTAACGCACTGCACAAGGAAGATGCACCAATAGAGGAAGAAAAGCAGGAATTGCTGGCACAGGAAGAAATCAGCGAACCGGAAGAGGAGCAGGAAGATGCACGTCCGCTTATCCTGGTAGTAGAAGACAACGACGACATCCGACAGTATATCGACGAATCGCTCTGCGAAGACTATCGCATCATCCAGGCGAGAAACGGCAAGGAAGGACGCGACCAAGCCTTCCAGGAGATGCCTGCACTCATCGTGAGCGACATCATGATGCCGGAAATGGACGGTATAGAGATGATGAAGATATTGAAGAACGATATCCGTACTTCGCATATCCCTATCATCCTGCTCACGGCAAAGACCAGTCCACTGGACCAGGAAGAGGGTTACGACAGCGGTGCTGATTCTTATCTGATGAAGCCGTTCAGTGCCAAACTCCTGCAGAGCCGCATCCGCAATATCCTTTCAGGCAGACGACGCCTGGCAGAATACATCATCCAGCACAACATGCCTTCAGCAGCAGGAATGAGCACTTTGACTTCCAGTGCCGGAGAAGCAAGCGGACAGCAGAGTCTGGAAGAGGCTGAATTGGCGGCATCCATACCAGAACTGAGTCCGTTGGACAAGAAGTTCATGGAGAAGCTGAACCGCCTGATTGAGGAGAATATGACAACTGTGGACATCGACATCGCTTTCATGACGGACAAGATGGCTATGAGTCATTCTTCGTTCTATCGCAAGGTAAAGGCTCTGACGGGCGTGAGCGCCAATGAGTATATCCGAAAAATGAAACTGCAGCGAAGCATGGTACTTCTGCAGGAGGGAGAATCGAATGTTACAGAAGTGGCTATGCTCACGGGATTCAACAACATCGGCTACTTCCGCAAATGCTTCAAGAAGGAATACGGCATCTCGCCATCTGAGGTATTGAAAGGAAAACAATAAATCATCCAACTTTCACAAGCTCAGAATTCATAATAAGATAATAAAAGGGCTAGCGTGCGCTTGTGCATGCTAGCCCTTTTTATATTTCATCAGAATTAATCACTAATAACTAATCACTAATCATAGAATCCCGGCTGCTTATACTCGATGCCGAGTTCATCATCAACTGTGGCGATGACACCCTGAATCTGCCCCATGGCAAACATACGGCCGAGGAGAGTGTAACCGGCATTGTGACCATGATTGCTCTCATCGAATACGCCACCTGGCTCATCAGTGAAGGTCATACCGTGGTCTACTCGCATAGGCAATCGACGGCCGGAATTGCACTTGCCTTCCTGCTCAGCCTTCTCGAAGATGCGGCAAAGTTCAATGAGATGGCCGCGACCACCCAAGTGAGAAGCCTCTGTAAAGTTGCCGTTAGGGAAGATGTAGCAAGAGCGCAGATGAACAAAATGAGTGCGGTCAGCAAACTGCTTAGCCATTGCCACACAGTCGTTGTGCTCGCCGGCAGAGAATGAACCTGCACAGAAAGTCAGACCATTGTGCTTGTTTGGCACAGCATCGAGCATCCACTGGATATCCTCGGCACGACCGATGATTCTTGGCAAACCGAATACAGGATAAGGAGGATCGTCTGGGTGAACACACATGTTGATGTCGTACTCATCGCAGATAGGCATGATAGCCTCCAGCCAGTACTTCATGTTCTCCTGCAACTTCTTCTTGTCGATGCCATCATAAAGCTTCAAGAGGTCGCGGAACTTCTGGACAGGAGCAGAATCGCCCTCGCTGAAGTTACCCGATACGAAACCCTGGGTCTTGATGATGATATTCTCTACCAGGGCATGATCCTGCTCTGGTGTAGAAGTCTTCTTGATTTCATCAGCCTCAGCCACGAGGTCTCTGCCCCACTTGTGCTCCTTAGAGAACTCAGCCCAATCCTCACGAGCGCCTTCACGCTGCAGGATATAGATATCAAAGTAGGCAAACTCGCCCCAGTTCATATAGAGGTTGTTGGCTCCGTTAGGATTGTCGTGAGACAAATCGGTACGAGCCCAGTCCAAGACTGGCATGAAGTTGTAGCAGATGCATTTGATGCCTTCCTCGCCCAGGTTGCGGAGACTTTCCTTGTAAACCTCAATCTGATGATCACGGTCAGGACCACCATATTTCAGGGTTTCAACAACAGGCAAAGACTCTACCACGCTCCATTTCATACCATAAGACTCGATGTACTCCTTGAGTTCATGAATCTTCTCGCGTGTCCAAACCTCACCCAGAGGAACATCGTGCAATGCTGTTACGATACCCTCAACACCTATCTGTTTCAACTGTGCAAGCGTAATCTTATCTTTCTTGCCAAACCAGCGCCATGTTCTTTCCATATATATATTATAATGTATAAGTTTAAAAATGAATTATCTTGCAGCAACATACTTGTGCAATGTCTGTCTTACGGCACCCTTGCCGGCGAAGAGTTCCTTCACCATGCCTTCTATCTGCTCGCCGAAGCCAGCCTTGTAGAGATCGAGTCCGAAAACATCCTTGCGGGAATAGAGATTCTTCAGGCAAGAGTAGTCCTGATCTGCCTTGCCTACCTCCAGAGGAGCCACGATGGCCTGGAGTTCTGCCAGCAATGGGTCAGAAGATGGTTCAAATGGCTTCAGGTTGTCATCCAATGCCTTGAGATAACGGGCATAACCTGCCAATACCAGAGGAATCAACA
>ERZ1673741.248-NODE-248-length-70782-cov-29.199457_pt1 | contig 70782 bp, 48 predicted proteins | sample MGYA00580209_ERZ1673741 | MGnify/ENA primary metagenome ERZ1673741 (study PRJEB41218, sample SAMN15661754) | gut metagenome | host: Homo sapiens | place: Canada: London | collected 2015-08-20/2019-03-30 | study: EMG produced TPA metagenomics assembly of... | reverse complement strand
ACTCAAGAATTTCGCACCAAAGATTTTGTTGTGCGCTGAACGAGGAGTATTGAGCATTAGGAATGCAAATATTGTGTCGGACGACATGCCGTCCGAATTAGATTAGGCATGGCTAAGTAGTACGTGGGTGCGGGGCTACGGCGAGACGCCATAGCCTCCTAGGTTTGCATTGGCTGCTTGTGATATTCTCCCACAGACTCTTTTATTTATTATTTAGTAGTTATTATTTATTAATTGGCTACGCCATAACGGTTCGCACCCTACCAAATAATAAATACTAAATAATAACTACTAAATGATATAGTGTACAAGGGCGTAGCTTCAGATAAATCAGATAAATCCGTAATCTATTCAATACAAGAGAAATCTGTGTTGTTCTGCGAGATCTGTGGGAGACATACTTTATTTTGTATTTATTAATTGGTAATTATTAATTGCTGAGTACCTCCCATCATTCCTTATTATTTTTCGTCTCTTTGCTATTCCATCTCAGACAAGATAACCTCTGGAGCTATTCCCATCAAGGTTATTGCCGAAATTTTATGACCACCATTAGCATCAAGTGAATGTCCACAATGATAAAGTCGGTCGTCGATAATAAGCCAACGGTCATGAGATTCTTTGCGCCATTTACGTATATCTACATAAGACTCGGGGAAAAGATGGTCATGCTCGTCCATAAGACGTTGCATGCCTCTTCCTACACCGCCAGTATAAATCAGCATTTCCACACCATGCTTGCATACATTAAGAATGTCAAGGGTTCGAGCGGAGACATAGCCATCAATGATGACAACTCGACGGTTGGCTGAACGAACAAGGTTCTCTAACGCAACACGTGCGGTATAAAAGTCACCTTCAAAGAAAACCATCTCGGCAGGAGGAGTGGAGGTCCGAATGAAGAAGTCGAGCTGCTGTTGCTGTTTGGCTTGAGTATCCTCGATTCGAGTCAGGCGTTGTGAATGTTCATCAAACCGTGTATCTAATTGGCGTTGCATAGCCAATAGTTGCTGATTTACAGAATATCCCTTAAGAAGATAATCCTTTAGTACACCCGTTGCCCATTTTCGAAAGGCTGTAGCATTGATACTGTTGACACGATATCCAACTGAAATAATTGCGTCCAAATTATAGAACTGTGTCCTATATACTTTGCCATCAGAGGCAGTATGTTCCAAAATGGAACTAACTGAATTTTGATTCAATTCTCCACTTTTAAAAATATTGCCAAGATGCTTGGTTATTGCAGGACGCTTGGTGCCGAAGAGATCTGCAATTTGCTGTTGGGTAAGCCACACCGTTTCATGAGTAGCATCTAACTTCACTTCTAATCTAACACTTTCGTTAGGTTGATAAAGTACTATCTGAGATTCATCAGTTGTAGCCTGTATATTGTTATTTTCGTTTGCCATAATTCTAATTTAACCTTTATAATTAAAACTATAAAAGTGCATTTTTATTTATTATTTAGTAGTTATTGTTTATTAATTGGCTACGCCATAACGGTTCGCACCCTACCAAATAATAACCACTAAATAATAAATACTAAATAATAAATACTAATTAAAACTCGACCACCCCGATGCTCTTGCGGTAGTCGGTGAGCTGCTTCTGCAGCTGCTTTGTTATCTTCTCGTATCCCGGCTTGCCGTAGAGATTGTTCAGCTCGTGCGGGTCAGCCTGGAGGTCGTACAGTTCGTTGTAGTTGACAGCCGAGTCCTTAGGCTCGAAGTAGCCGAGGGAGGTGAGGTAAGTCATGCAGCCGTGCTCGCGTGTGCCGGGCTGACGCTGATACTTGTTCTCCTTCACGGCGTCCAGACCACCCGCTCCGTAGAAGTGGATGAGCTTGTAGCGGTCTGTGCGCACGCCGTCGTGCTTACGAACCATGTGGTATGTCGGGTAGTCATAATAGTGATAATAGATGCTGTTGCGCCATCCCTTCACCTTGTCGCCAGCCTTGAATAAGGGCGTGAGCGAACGTCCGGGCAGTTCCTTCGGCTTGCTAACGCCAGCCAGATCGAGGAAGGTCGGGGCATAGTCGATGTTCTGCACCAGCTTGTTGCATACCGATCCGGGCTGTATGTGTCCGGGATAAGCGATGAGGAGCGGTGTGCGAAGCGACTCCTCGTACATGAAGCGCTTGTCAAACCAGCCGTGTTCTCCCATATAGAATCCCTGGTCTGAGGTATAGACGATGATGGTGTTGTCCGTAAGACCGTGGCTGTCCAGATAGTCGAGCACGCGTCCTACGCTCTCGTCCACCGACTTGATGACGCTCATATAGTCGCGGATGTAATTCTGATACTTCCATTCGTCCAGCTCATTGCCCGTCAGACGTGCCTCAAGGAGGCGGCGGTTGCGCGGGAAGTAATACTTGCCCCAGACGATGCGCTGCTCCGGATTCATGCGGTTCACCTCGTTCATGAGGCTCAGGTATGAGTCCCAGCTGTCGGCGTTGGCTGTGTCGAGCATCTCCGGCACCTTGAAGTCCTGCTCCCATCGCATATCCTTCGTGACGCTCATCTTCTGCGTGCGTACAGCCGAACCGCGTGTCTCGTAGTCGTCATAGAAGGTTTCGGGCATGGGGAAGGTTACGTTGTCGTACATTCCGAAGTACTTGGTATTGGCAAGCCAGTTGCGGTGCGGTGCCTTATGATGGAGCAGAAGGCAGAACGGCTTGTTAGTGTCGCGATGCTCTATGAAGCTGAGTGCATGGTCGGTGGTGAGGTCTGTGGAATAGCCTTCCTCCACAATGTACTTGCCGTCCGTGTCCTTTCCACGATACTGCGGATTGTAATACTGTCCCTGGTCGTTGTAGATGTGATAATAGTCGAAGCCCTTCGGGTCGCATCCCATGTGCCACTTGCCCACTACGGCAGTCTGATAACCAGCCTGTTGGAGCTGTTCGGTGAAGAAGGTGCGTGTGGTGTCGATGCCCTCACCGAGTTGGCGCTGTCCGTTCTGATTGCTGTAAAGACCTGTCATGAGGCATGCACGCGACGGTGTGGAGAGCGAGTTCTCCACGAAAGCACGGTCAAAGCGCATGCCACGCTCTGCGATGCGGTCGATGTTGGGCGTGGGAGCAAGCTTCGAGATGGGACTTCCGTATGCGCTGATGCACTGGAAGGCGTGGTCGTCGCACATTATATATACGATGTTGGGGCGTTGAGTGGCAGCGGCTGCTTTTTGCTGTGCCTGAGCCGTGGCGGCTATGCAGGACAGAGCAGCGAAAGATAATAAGGATTTGTTGTCCATAAATTGTAGTATAGTTATAAATAAATTTAGTAAACAGTTATAAATACAAGTTCGGCTATATTTATGCAAAGTTACTAATAATAAGTCAAAGAGAACCCTTAACGGGGCGCTAATGACCGATATATGGATAATTAATAGTAACTTTGCACCTCAAATGAAAAAGATAGCATTGTTAGTTTTGGCGGTTTGCATGGCTGCATCAATGGATGCGCAGACAAGCCGCAAGAAGATAGAGAAGTTTGCCGACGAGGCAGTAAGACAAATAGCATTGACAGGACGCAAGCCCACCATTGACATTCTGGACTCGCTCTCCAACAACGCCGAAGTGAGTGTGGAGATGGTCAGCCGAATGGGCGACCCAGACGACGCAAGACAGCAGAGAGCCTGTCTGCGCCTCATTGACGACATCGTGGACTTCAGTCAGCAGGAGACTGGACGAAAATACACCGACGTGATACGTAAAGGTCTGACGAAGGCGCTCGACCGCAGCTTCGAGCCTGACGTGCAGCTGCACATCATGGAGCAGTTGGCTCGCATTGCCAAGCCTGCCGACGCAGCACACATAGCCATGTACTTGGAGATGCCTGAGCTGGCTCAGACGGCAAGCGACATCCTCGTGAACATGCCCGACATTGACGACCGCATAGCGGAAGCAGCTGCGGCTCAGCCCGGCATCAAGCAGAAGGTGCAGACCATCTTAGACATCCGTGCCGGAAAACGACCCAAGCAGACGGCTGTCACCACCGTGGCTAAGCCGAAGCCAGCAGCCATACCTATGTGGACGGAGAGCCTGGACAAGGAAGTGGCAGGGATGTGCCACGCTCCGATGCCCAAGGCGGACAGCATCCTCATAAGGAAGGACACGCCGGAAGCACTCCGTGACTTGCTGAAAATGGCAGCCAACATGGAGGGAGCGGAGCGTAACAGCGTACTGGCGCGATTCGTGACTCTCGCAGGACAGTCGGCTCAGACGGGCAGTATTACTGCCGCCGAGCATTATCTGATGTTGCGTGCGGCTGACGAACTGGTAACAGACAACACTCTCCGAAGCAAGATAATCGTGGACATGGGCACCACCCACTCCGTTCAGGCTCTCAGTTATCTGCGCCGTTATACGGGTAAGGCACCGTTTATTGACGCCATGGCTGTGGCAACGGCTGAGACCATGAGCACGCATCCCGAAGCCAACGGAGGACGCTCGGTGAGCGCCATGCTCTATTCCGCCAAGCAGTCGTTCATCAATCACTATGACGAGCAGGGCATCGACACGTACATCGACCAGGTACTTGCAGCCATAGACAACTGGAAGCAGGCTGCCGGCTACGACATGTCGCATACGGACCAGACGAAGATGGAGAAGCGTGGATTCTGGATTCTGCATGAAGAGCTGGACGACTGCGACCTCGTGTTCGACTGGAAGGCAAGCGGACGACTGACACTCAGCCTCCACTCATCACCTGTGATAATATTCGACACGACGATGGGCGTTAAGATTGCAGGAGAAAACAAGTGGCATAAGGTGAAGAACATCTGCGAATGGTCGACGGCATCAGTAAGCTTGAAGGGCGACGCCGTGACGGTAAGCGTCAACGGACAAAAGGTGGCGGACGGCGTAAAGCTGCCTGCCATGATTGACGGCGAGCCGATGGCAAAGAACGGACAGACACGCTTCCTCGCCGATGACGACGGAGCAACAGTAAGAGAATTCTGTTTTCTTAGAAGATAAAAAATGAGAATTAAGAATTGAGGGTTGGAAGTTATGATATGTTATTATAGAAATCATAACTCTCAACCCTCAATTCTTAATCCTCAACTAAACAGATCATCACTTCCACATCACCTTTCGGCATGTTCCGTCAGAATATCTCATGATATACATACCGCCTCTAACGGGAGCGTTTACGCGCTGTCCGCTGATGCTGTAGACGGCTGTAACAGTGGCTGCAGCGTCGGTGGCAGGTGTCGTTACGCCGATGGATGTGGCGGTATCCTTGTATGTTACGCAAGGAGCGATGGCCATGGACGTCGGGTCGTCGGTGTTGGCGAACCACGTATAGGTGCCGAGACCGTTGTTGTCTTCGTCCGTATCTTCCACTAACTGCCATGCCGTAGTCTTCATTCCTGCGTTGCGACGCAGACAGAAGATTGAGATGTCGTCGGAGGTGTAAGGCGATTCTTCCATCGTGCCGTTGGGGAACGGTCCGACAACGACGAAGAACTCCTTGCCCTTCTCCATGCTAACCGGCTCGGCAAACGCGAATGTAGTGGCGAGATAGTCGTCATCGCTATACTTCAAGTCGGATGCCTTGACGCTCGTAGAGGCAAGTTCCTCGCCCGGTTCGCCATTCTCGCCGACTGCGTTCAGCGTCAGACGTACCTCATAGTCAGGATTGATGGACGTCACGGAAGCGAAGTATACAGCCACCTCATTGATGGTTGCATCGGCAAGCGGCGCCTTATATTTCTCTGCAAAGCGGTCGAGACCCAACCAGTTGGAGCCGGCATAAGATCCGAACCATCCGAGTTCCACCTTCTTAAGATTAGAGTTCTCCTCCGAGCTGATGTTCCATACATACTGTGATCCGCCTGCCTGGATGGCAAACTGGAGAACATCGTTGCTCTGTCCGGCTGCGTTCTTGGCTGTCAGACCAACGCTCACGGTGCCCTTCTTTACGAAGGTGACGGTAGGATTCTGCTCGTTGCTCGTCTCCTTGTCGGCATACTGGAACACCCATTTCCATTCTGTAGGATTGCCAGTAGAGAGGTCGCGGAAGGTTACGGGCACGTCTGTCGGCACGAATACGCCCACCCAAGGACTCTCATATCCCTCCTCCGGCAGACCGATAAGGGCCGTCGGCGCCTTCTGAGCCACAACCACGAAGCCCTTGCGCTCCATAACGTCGCTCTCATTGCCGCGGCGAACGGTAAGGCTGACGTCGTAAGTGCCGGCCTTGTTGTACGTTACGGTCGGGTTGGGGTCGGTGGATGTCTCAGATGCGCTGCCCGGGAACTTCCATTCCGTTGCGTCGGGGCTGCCCTTGGCAAGGCTCTCGAACTGTATGCTCTCGCCCTCGAAGATGTGGATGGTCTCAGCTGCGGAAGCATCCTCCTTGGTAAGACGGAAGCCGTCAATGGCAAGGTTTTCGCCGCCGAACGGATAATTAAACTCGAACTTCACCTTCTTGCCTGTAAAGGCAGCAAGACTGAAGCTGAACTTGTTCCAGTTCGGACCAGTATAACCATTGTCCTGCGCCCAGTCGAAGGCGTTGAGCAGCGTTGTGGTTTCGTTGTTCTCCGTGTCGATGACATCAAAGGTCCACTTGCCGTAAATCAGGAACGGTGCCTGGAAGTAAGCATAAAACTCTACGTTGCTGCCTTCCTCAATGGTAAACTCCGGACTGGTGAGCTGCGAAATGCCGTTGTTCTGCGCGTTGTAAGCGATTGACACGGACGAAACGTCGTCTGCCTTTACGCTCTTGAAGTTGCGGTTGGCAAGCTCCCAGCCTTCGCCGACGGTCCAGTCAGCCATTCCTTCCTCAGAATCGAACTCCTGATCGTAGAATGCCGTGAAAGCACGGTCTGTTGTGAAGTCAGCTTTCAGCGGTTCGTTGATGGTGAACTCAGCCTTAACCACCTCGCTGTTCTGATTATATCCGCGCGTCATGACGTAGAGCGTGCAGCTCTGGTCGATGGTGAACGTGGCGGTCTTGCCCTCCACCACCGTGCTCAGCGTATAGTCGTCCTGAAACTCCTCCTCGTTCCTAGCCTCGGTGGAATACCATATAGTGACGGCGTTCTCGTCGTCCGTTGTCACGGTCACTTCCTGCGGACCGTCAAATACACCACCAAGCGGACTTACCAACGGCGTCTTGAGCGGCTGCTTAGCCTCAACGGTAACGAACATCTTTGCCTCGGCGGGGAGATATTCGTCGTTGCCGGCAAACTTGGCGAAGATGATGACGGTCTGTGTCTGCTCCACGTAGGACGTGGCAAGCATTCCGTTCTCGTCTACGGAGCAAACCTCCCATTGTGATGACGAATATTCTATAGGCGACACCTTATTAGGATTCAAGAGGTCGGCATAGCCGTCATCGCCCGACGTAAGAGTGATGTTCTGTTTGTAGAAGCTCAGTTGCGGGTCCTTGCGGATGACATACCTCGCCTCCACCACGTCGCTATACTCCTCACCTTCCAGCACGACAGCCTTAAACGTAGTGGTGGCAGCGACGGTTATAGGCTCCGTGTAAGCCACGCGCGTGCCGCCCTCCAGCTTCGGATTGCTACCGTCGGTGGTGTAATAGATGGTGCGGACGACATTGGTCCTAGCCTCCGACTTAATCTCCACGGTCTGCGCCTCGTCGTATGTACCGGCGGCAGGCGTGAATACCGGCGGCAGAACCGTTGACTGCGCCTTCTCATAATCAATCTCAATCTTGCGCACATAGAGCGGTCCCTTCTTCTCGCTCGTCTGGTTTAGCACGATGGCCACCTCGCCTTCCTTGGCATCAGCGGCAGCAATACTAAACTCAAACTGCTTTTCGGTAGACTCAAGAGCGGCTGACGTATTGTCGTTGCAGGCATAATTGACACCGTTCACCGTTACGGAAACGTTGCCCTCATACTCAGCTTTCTGCACACGTGCGGTCACACGCACAGCCGTCACCTTACCCAATATGCCGTCGGTCCACAGCTTTGCGCTCGTAGGCGGTTCGCCAGCCGAGCCGATGTACTGCCCCATCTTGGACGTATAGGCATAGATAAACGTTCCTTCGGCGGAAGCATTCCATTGCACGCCGTTGAGTTCGGTAGTGTAGACGTCCTTTTCCACACGGCTCGCTCCGAAATTATAAAATCCCTGTCCACCATTAGCCTTAGAGGTATTCCATTCGAACGACCATGTGTCGGCTTTCATCGCCTGAGGCAATAATGAAAGCAGAACGGCGAATAAAAACAGTAAATTCTTCTTCATAAGCATAAATTTTATCGTGAAACGTATTCTTCTTACAATCTGCAAGCAGCAGCGGTTTGCAAATATACAAAATAAAACAATACGCTGTTAGATTATATCAAATTATTTACACAAATCGCCTTTTTAATTACAATAATGCACTACACGCAGCCATTTAGCATCATTTAAGAGATGCTTCGTATTATTTATCTTTTAGGTTTGCCTTTTGCGGATGACTTTTTATGGGTAACTTTGCAGCATTAACCTGAAATACTCATAATAATAAGATGAAGACAAAGAGAGACAACTATACATTCCTTACCACGGCGCCCGTCCACCGCGTAATCCTGACAATGGCTATACCGACCATCATCAGCATGCTGGTGACAAGCCTATATAATATGGTGGACACTTACTTCGTGGGAAAGATAAACACGCAATGTACGGCTGCCGTGGGCGTGTCGTTCTCGATGATGGCAATAATACAGGCGGTGGGATTCTTCTGCGGGCACGGATCAGGCAACTATATCTCGCAGAAGCTTGGCGCAAAGCAGACCGAAGACGCCGCAATAATGGCTGCCACCGGCTTTTTCTATAGCTTCTCGTTCGGCATCGTGATAGCCATAGTCAGTCACCTGTTTCTGGACGACATAGCCGTGATGCTCGGTTCTACGCCGACCATCCTTCCTTACACACGCACTTACCTTGGCATTGTCCTTCTTGGCGCCCCGTTTATGACCTCCTCCTTCACCATGAACAATCAGATGCGCTTCCAAGGCAACGCTCTCTTGGCTATGGTGGGCATCGTGACGGGAGCCGTGCTGAACGTCTTCCTCGCCCCTCTCTTCATCTTTGTCTTCCACATGGGCATAGCCGGAGCCGCCACAGCCACGCTTATTTCGCAGATATGCACCTTCTGCGTGCTCTTCGCCATGACCTGCAGCAGCCGAAACATACACATCCTCCCACGCAACTTCTCGTTCTCACGCCAACTCATGAAGGAGATAGTAGCCGGCGGCACGCCATCGCTGTCGCGTCAGGGACTGGGAAGCTTAGCTGTCATCATGCTTAACGTGGCGGCAGGAGCTTTCGGCGACGCTGCCATTGCCGGAATGTCCATCGTCAGCAGAAGCTGCTTCTTTGTCTTCTCGTTCATCATCGGCTTGGGCCAGGGCTTCCAGCCGTTGTGCGGATTCTGCTACGGCGCACGCCTCTACAGTCGTGTGAAGGAGGGATATATGTACAGCGTGAAGCTCGGCACGGCGTTTCTTATTGTGGTGGCAGTGGTCAGCTTCGCCTTTGCCGAACCCATCGTGGCGGAGTTTCGTGACGACCCGGAAGTGGTCATTGTAGGAACAGCAGCCCTTCGCTGGCAACTCGTCACCTTTCCGCTCATGGCAACGGTCATCGTCAGCAACATGTTTATGCAGACCATCCGCAAGCCCATCCGTGCCAACATCCTCGCAGCAGCCCGCAGCGGCCTGTTCTTCATCCCACTGGTGCTCATCCTGCCTAAGCTTTGGGGACTCTTCGGACTGGAGATTTGTCAGGCTGTGGCGGACGTATTCGCATTTGCCATAACCGTACCTTTGGTGTGGAGCGCGTTCCGCGAAATGCGATAAGAAAATAAAAAAAAGACTGGAAGCTTCCTTTTGAGGCTTCCGGTCTTTTGCGTTTAGTGTGTCTTTACATCTTCTTTGCGTGCGAGAGATCTGAGATTATCGTCCCATTCCGCAGCCCGAAGGTTCTGCAGTACAGCTTGGCGTTACCTCACCGGCATGCGCCTGGCTGAACTCACGGTTGATGTCGGCAAGCTCTCGTCTGCCGAAGATGTAGTCGTCGTACATGTCGTCCATGTCGACGCCTTCACACTCACCGTCGCCGAAGTTGAGCGATTCCTTGACGATTGCCATGCGTTCGTCGACAGTGGTGTCTTTGATAAGAAGGCTTTTCATTTTTTCTCTGATGTTTTTATCTTGTTATTTACTGATTATCTGCGTAAGATGGTTGTTGCGCTACCGTCAGCATACTTGACGATGATAAGGCCGCGTGTGTTCTTATCAGCCTTTCTGCCGTCGATGGTGAAGCGTCCAGTCTCGGTCTTTGCAGCATTGTCCTTGATGTCTTTAACGCCAAGGAAGGTGTCGACATTCTGGAAAGCGGAGCGCTCTGAAGTGACCTTACCCGTCTGGCGCTGACGTACAGCAGTGACGGTGTAAGCATAAGAATGGTTCACCTCAGGCTTCTTCAGATTTGTGACGGTCTGCGATGTTTCCTCCTCGTCGGTGGTGTAAGTGAGCAAATCCTCGTATACACGGTCGCCGGCAGAAAGGTTCTGCGTGATCTTGATGTCGTCGATGATGAACGGATAGTGGTTCTCTGTGGTGAACACCACGATGTCCGACTCCTGTCCGTCGGTGAGGTCCACATTGAACGTGCGCCACTCGTCAGGTGTGATGTTAAGGCGTACGCCCTTGCCAGAGCCCTTAGAGTAGATGACGAGTTCATCGTCCTTAACCATAGAACGAGCCGTAACCTTTACATGGAAACGTCCCTCGTCGTTAGTGAGCGTAAGCATCGGTGTGAGGAGTTCGCCCGAGATGTTATAGTCAGTCATGCCTGTGCCAACGAAGCAACCGTCAGCATATCCGCCCCAGATGCACTGCCATCCTGTACGATAGGTCATATTCGATCCCAATGTCATATAGTTGGAGTTCTGGAAAGCCATCGGCTTCTCGATGGTAACGCCTGTATCGGCAATCTTCGAGAAGTCCTCGTTGAGCACCACGAACGCCTTCTCCTCTTCAGGAGCCACGTAAGTGTCGTAGTTGGTCACCTCATAATAAGACGCCTTGGGCACCGCCTGCCAGTTAGCCGTATAGCTGTCGTGGCTGGCATCGGTAGCCGGCTCAACGACTGGAGTGGCAAGTCCGTCAGCCTCTACAGCTGATGAAGAAGCCGAAACCTCATCTCCGTTGACAGCCTTGATGGTGTAAGAATAGTCGGTCTCAGGATTCATGCCGCTAACGACATAAGATGTGCCTTCCACCTTCTCGTCCTTGAGGTCGTAAACGAGTGTGGATGACGATTCTGTGGACCAGCTGAAGTCTGTAAGACCGAAGGCGCAATCGTCAGGCAGACCGCTCATACGGAAACGAACCTTCGTAGACTTATACTTGTCCTTCTTGAAGAAGCGGCTCCAATCGAAATCGTGGCGCAGCTGATTGCCGTATTCAGAAGCGTCAATCTGCACGGTTGTGAAGTTCTTCCAGTTGAATCCGTCCCACATCTCCACGATGAGTTCGGTTCCCCAAAGGTCCTCCACGTTGCGCGGCATCTTACACTCTATGAACGAGAAAGTCAGCGCTGTCAGTCTGCCTCCGTTGTCAGGCATGGTGATGATGTCGCCGTTCTTTATCTTGATGGCAGACTTTACGCCACCTTCCTCGTTGACATACTGCTCAGGAGCTGCACCGCTTTTGCCAGGCGTATATGTCCATCCTTCCGGCAACGTGCCGTTGGAAAGACTGCTGAAGTCCTCCGTGAAGTCTTCCGTCTGCGTCACGGGAGTCTTCACGTTGTGGAAGAGCGAGAAGAGATAATGTGTGGCGTTCTCCACCGGAGCCCAGTTGGCAGTGAATCCGTCCACCGTGAAGTTGGTGGCACGGTAAGCCACAGGAGCCGTCAGCTCCGTAGACTTATAGACATGGATGTCGTCAATGAGCACCTTGCCGTCCGTATAGAAGCTGACAAGCATGCGGTTGGAGTTGGCATAGATGGAGTTGTTGTCAAACTTGAACGTTAACTCGCGCCACTCGCTCTTCGTCGTAACGAAGTTCTCGTAGTATGTGGTCTGGTTATACTGGTTCTCAGCCTCCTCCCAGAGTCCGATGTTCAGGCGTGTGTTGTCCTGATAGTTAGAGCTGAGAGTCTTTGCGCGAACCTTAACCACGTAAGCACCCGAGTATGTGCCCACGGCGGTATTGAGCTGTGCGCCGTACTGGTCAGGATTGATAAGTGCGCATGCTCCGCCAGCCTGATGGACACCGTAGCCCGACCATCCTGTTGTGTGGAAGTAGCGTGCAGGAATATTGCCGTTCTCGCTGTTGATTGCAGCCGAAGGCGAATCCTCACTACCCTCCGTGAAAAGACTGAAGTCCTCGCTGATGTCCGTGGTCTGCGCAGTGGCAGCGAACGGGACAGCCACCGTCATAATGGCGGTCACAGCAAGCGTCTTGATTGTAGTCGAAACGTTCATAAACATTTAAAGATGAATGATTTGAAGAGTTTTTATTTTTTAAGTATTATTTGAGTACAAAAGTAGATAAAATCTTTGTGAGTAACAAATAATATGTTAATTTTGTGATTGATTACTGAACCAAATGACAAGAAATCATAAGAAACAAAAATAAAAAACCACAAAACATGAAACATTTCTACATTTTATCACTTATTGCGCTAATGTCTGTGCCATCCTTCGCAGGCAACAACGTGCCCCTGCGCCGCCAGCTTGCAAAGTTTGCCAAGCAAAAAGCAGAAGCTGAGTTGCCGGGACTCTCTTCCATTATCAGCTCACAGCCCGAGGGCACGCTCTATAAGGACCTCAATCATTACTTCGAGGGATGTTATGCGAGCAGCGACGGATACATATATGACTATCTCGGCGACGGCTATGTCTCGGACATCGTGGAGGACAGCGAGGGCAACCTCTATATCAAGAATCCGTTCGGCTTCCTCAATATGGACGCTGAGATATGGGTGAAAGCCACAAAAGCCGCTGACGGCAAGTATAACGTGGAGCTGCCACAGGCCGTGTATGACAATACGGGAGGCGACGACCCCATCCTTTATGCATGGCGTTACATCAAGGACGATTCGGAGAACTATGCCACAAAGGACGCCAAGTCGCAGGTGGTGTCGTTCGAACTGCGTAACGACTCGCTCATAAAGGTTGGCGACGACAAGGCGTTCATCGGTCTTGGCGCCGCCGACGGCTTTTTCTATGGCTATGGCGACACGGTCAGCATATACAACAAGATAAAGGATGCAGCTCCCGTACCAGCAGACAAGTCGAAGGCTGTGGCATATAAGGTGATATACAACGATGCCACCGACACCTCCGCAGGCAAGGACATCAGCGTGGTGTTTGAAGGTAACGAGGTGTTCTTCGGCGGTCTGGACGACACGCAGCCAGACCTTTGGTTCTCCGGCACCATCGAAGGCGACCGCCTGATGCTGAAGAAATGGCAGTATATGGGCGTAGACCGCAAGAACACAACCTACGCTCTCGGTCAGCCATCCCACATGTATCTCTATCCCTTCGGATGGGGCAACTTCACCGACGATGCTGGCAATGAGAAGTTTGGACTCTACGAAGTGGAGTCGCCGGCGCTTGCATACGACGCTGCCACAAAGACCTTCTCCACCGACGAGCTTACGCTTGCCATCAACCGCGGCCATCATTATTATCCCTTCGTTTACTATACAAAGCCTAAGTTCGTCCCCGCTTCGGCAGCAGGCGTAGAGGGCATTGAGGCTGAAGAGGAAGGCGTTGTCACCTATACCGACCTCGCCGGTCGTCGTGTGGAGCGTCCTACGAAAGGCGTATACGTAAGAACCGTTAAAACAAAGGACGGAAAGGTAAGGACAGACAAGATTGTCATGGCACGTTAACAGTACGTATACAATAATATATATACAACAATATCCACATCAATTAAGTGATGCTGTGTCATTATATTAAAATATATGTGACGCATTTGTAAAAATGCGTAAAAACATCCTTAGTACAAAACTTTGTTGGTCATTTAACAATAAATAATATGAAGAAAATCTTAATTTCACTCTTATTTGTGTTGGTTTCGGCTGTTAGCGCCAACGCTCAGTTGCTTTATCGCGTGTCGGGTGCCGACCTTAAAAAGCCGTCGTATGTCTTCGGTACCTTCCACTTTGCCAACTCGCCTTTTGTCGACCAGGTTGCCGGTGTGCGCCAGGCGCTCGACGCTACCGACCAGGTGTATGGCGAATTGAATTTTGATGTTATGCTAAACCCGGACAGTATGCAGGTTATGCAGAAGCACATGCTCCTGCCGGAGGGCAAGACCTTGAAGACGGTGCTAACCCCCGAGCAGTACAAAAAGCTTGATGCGGTGCTGGTAGACTATATGGGTGTAGGTCTAAGCAACCCTATGGTGGCTCAGCAGATGGGCAAGATGTCGCCCGCCACGCTGCTCACACAGCTTATGGTGTTGCAGTATCTCAAGGCTCACATGGGCGAGTTCGACCCTACAAACCTTATCGACCAGTACTTCCAAAAGCAGGCCAAGCAGAACAACGAACCTGTAGGCGGACTTGAGACGCTGTCGTTCCAGGCAAGTCTGTTGTACGGCGCGCCGCTCAAAAGACAGATCCAGCAGCTCGACTGCTTCCTTAACAACCTCGACTATTATGCCCAGTTTACCGAGCGCATGGTCAAGGCTTACTACGCACAGGACGTCAAGGCTCTGCTTGACCTTATGAACGAGAAGTTCAACACAACGTGCGACAGCACTCCTGAAGAGATGGCACAGCTGCTCGATAACCGCAACCTCGACTGGGCAAGTCGTATGCCTGCCATCATGAAGGCTGCCCCAACCTTGTTTGTTGTGGGTGCCGGACACCTGCCTGGCAGTAAGGGCGTGCTTAAGTTGCTGCAGGAAAAAGGATACACGGTTGAGGCTGTTAAGCCTTAACTGTATACAGAGACTACTATTTCGGGCTCTCCGATAGCTGGAGAGATATAAACTGGAGTTTATCGGGGAGGTTTATGTGAGTATATGGCAGGGCTTTGACAAAAACCGATAAAACCCCGTATATATTTTCCGAGTCTTCGACTTGCCTTACATATAGATAAAGCCTTACGAGAGCAAGCTCTCGACAGCTTTGTCTATATGTAAAGCAGTGGCACGATGTGCCCTCGTAAAATATATACGGCAATAAACATAAAAAACATTTGGTAGAGCGTTACTTGCGTGAGGGTGTGTCAAAACTCAAACAATGCGAGCTGAAAGCCCAAATTGCTCCTTCGGGGCGTACCACTTGCGACTTTTGACACACCCTCATTAATGTTTTATCGTATATTTTTTGTAACTTTGCACAAACTTTTATGACCAGTATATGAGAATTGGATTTGACAACGAAAAGTATCAGAAGATTCAGTCTGAACACATTAAGGAACGTATATCACAGTTCGACGGGAAGTTGTATCTCGAACTGGGAGGCAAACTCTTCGACGACCATCATGCCAGCCGCGTACTTCCGGGCTTTATGCCGGACAGCAAGCTGCGCATGTTTCAGAAAATCAGCGACAGCATAGAGATTGTCATCGTCATCAGCGCCACCGACATCGAGAAGAACAAGAAGCGCGCCGACTTAGGCATTACCTACGACGAAGACGTACTCCGTCTGCGTGGCGAGTTTCAGAACCGTGGATTCATGGTCGGTTCAGTGGTCATCACACACTACAACGGACAGCCTGCAGCCAGCGCTTTCCGCCAACGTCTTGAGCGAGACGGCATCAAGACTTACTGCCATTACCTTATTGAGGGCTATCCCCACAACGTCAGCCTCATAGCCTCGGACGAGGGATTCGGCAAGAACGACTACGTTGAGACGGAGCGTCCACTCGTCATCGTAACTGCTCCCGGACCGGGCAGCGGCAAGATGGCTGTGTGTCTGAGCCAGCTCTACAACGAGAACAAGCGTGGCGTAAGAGCAGGATATGCCAAGTTTGAGACCTTCCCCGTATGGAACCTGCCGCTCAAGCACCCCGTGAACATCGCATACGAGGCTGCTACAGCCGACCTCAACGACGTAAACATGATTGACCCGTTCCACCTTGAGGCATACGGCAAAATCGCCATCAACTATAACCGCGACATCGAAATCTATCCGGTTCTCAATGCTCTCTTCGAAGGCATCTACGGATCCAACCCCTATAAGTCGCCCACGGATATGGGTGTCAACATGGTGGGCTTCTGCATCAGCGACGACGAGGCTTGCTGCGAGGCATCGAAGAACGAGATTGTCCGCCGCTACTACGACGCCACCAACAAGATGGCACGTGGAGCATGCAACGAGGAAGAGATAAGCAAGATACAGATGCTCTTCAATCAGGCTAAGATCAACACCGACTTCCGCCGCACCACCGTTGCAGCAAAGAACTATAAGAAGGAGACCGGACATACGTCGTCAGCCATCGAGATGGAGGACGGAACCATCATCATAGCCAAGTCGAGCGAGCTGTTGGGTTGCTCCGCAGCGCTTATCCTCAACGTCACAAAGTATCTTGCCGGCATCGACCACAACGTGAAGCTCATCCCGCAGTCGATGATTGAGCCGATACAGCACACGAAGATCAGCTATCTCGGAGGCCACAACCCGCGTCTGCATACTGACGAAGTGCTGGTGGCGCTGTCAGTTCTTTCCGAGAACGACGAGAACTGTCGTAAGGCTCTGGAGCAGCTTCCGAAGCTTCGCGGCTGCCAGGTGCACAGCACCGTGATGCTCAGCGACGTCGACCAGAAAATATTCAAGAAGCTTGGTGTGAATCTCACATGCGAGCCGGTACTTAAAAGCGTAGGTGACAGAAAGAATGGAATATAAGAAACAGAAACTGCTCTTCATCTGTCTCGGTAATATCTGCCGCTCTCCGGCTGCCGAGGCGGTGATGAAGAAGATGGTGGCAGACGCAGGAAGAGAAGACGAGTTCTTCATCGACTCTGCAGGAATAGGCGACTGGCACGTAGGGCAGCTTCCTGACAGCAGAATGAGACAGCGTGGAGCACGCCGCGGATACACCCTCGACAGCCATGCACGCCAAATATGCGCCGACGACTTCTCACGTTTTGACAAGCTACTCGTCATGGACAACGACAACTATCGCATCGTTACGTCAAAGGCTCCGACAGAGGAAGCAAGGGCAAAGGTGGAGATGCTCACCGACTATCTCAAGGATCATAAGAACGTAAGCGTGGTGCCCGACCCTTATTACGGCGGCACCGCCGACTTCGACTATGCGCTCGACCTCATAGAGGACGCATGCAGCAATCTGCTTAACGCATAACAGCCTTAGGGTTAACAGTATAAAAAAGGAGAAGTCTTTTGGCTGTTAGAAGATATTCTTGTATCTTTGCCACATAATTGTCAGTGGTCCGTGCAGCTTGACCTTAATTGACGGAGCTATAGCACTTACGTCTCCGTCAGCTGACAATTTCCATCATAAGCCGTCAGGAATCCTGACGGCTATTTTTTTTGCACGTTTCTCTGACAGCCTTAACTTTATATGGTCATTTCAAGTTTAATATGAAAAAAACGACATAAATAATATACAAGTAAAAGAAATATTACTTATTTTTGCATACATAATAATATTATGAGATGAGAGCACTTCAAGATTACATAGCAACCATAAAACAAAACAGTTTCAAAATCACTAATGATTTTGGAATAAAGACGTTACGCATCTTTGGATCGGTTTCACGAAACGAACATACAGAATCAAGCGATTTGGATGTATGCGTGGAAACAGAAACCCCGAATCCTTTCCTGTTAGCAGACTTAAAAGAATTCTTGGAAAGTCTATTCCATTGTTCAGTGGACGTAATCCGCATACATAAAAACATGAATCCCCTCTTCAAGTCAAGAATAGAACATGATGGAATCTACGCAATACGATAAATACATTGCCAAGGACATACTTAAATCTGGTGGATTATCGAAAAAGAATTACAGCCATTGAAAAAGGCTGTAAAAGAAATGATAAATGAGATTTAAGGCTATACTGCTATAATTATAAAGGAGACTACGGCAAAATGCCATAGTCTCCTTTATTCATATCCTAACTACAAAGCATATCATAACTCTCAATTCTCAACTCTCAACTGTCAACTCAGAATATCGACTCTTCCGTCTCTGACGTAAACAGTTCCAGGGCTTTCATTCCCATGATTGAGTTGCCCTTCGAGTTGAGGCGCGGGCTCCATACTGCGATGGAGTAACGTGAGGGATAGAGCGCCACGATGCCACCGCCTACGCCACTCTTGCCAGGAAGTCCCACGAGGAAAGCGAAGTCGCCGGCTTCGTCGTAGAAACCGCAGGTCTGCATAATAGCATTTATGCGCTTCACTCTTGATATGGTGAGATTTACGCCGGCGTGAGAGAACGGCTCGCTACTCTTTGCGAACGCCATGAAAGCGCGTGAGAGATCCTCACAACTCATCTCCAACGAACAAATCGTGCAATAAAACTCCAGCACGTCATGCACGTCATTATGCAGGTTGCCGTGATGCTTCAGCAGGTAAGCGATGGAAGCGTTGAGGTAACAGCTGTTCAGCTCCGAACGCATCACCTCCTCAGAATAATTGATGTCACGGTTGCCGGCAATGGTGCGTACAAACTCAAGGAAGAACTCCTTAGGATTGTCAAGATGCGAGAGAATGACGTCGGCGGTTACCAGGGCACCGGCATTGATAAACGGATTGCGCGGCTTTCCGTGCTCATACTCCAACTGCACGAGCGAATTAAAAGCCGAACCGGAAGGTTCCTTTCCTATCCTGGTCCACAAGTCCTTGCCCAAAATGCTCAAAGCCACGGCAAGGGAGAACACCTTTGCTATACTCTGTATGGAGAACTTGACGTCCGACTCGCCGAGGCGATAGGTTCTGCCGTCAAGCATTGTGAGGCATATACCGAACTGGTCAGGATTTACCTCAGCCAGAGCCGGAATATAATCCGCCTGCTTGCCGTCCTTGGCATACATCTCAATCTCCTTTCTTATTTTTTCCAATAAAGGTTGATAGTCCATTGTTTTCATTATTCAAGTAGTATTATAAGACGCTGCAAAGATATCGTTTTTTTCAGAAAAACTCCGTTTATAATGCTAAAAAGCATTACTTTTCAACAATTAAATCGTAACTTTGCAATTGAATTTACAAACAGCCCCGCATACCCTACTCCACCCCAACGATCAGCAGGATAATAATAACTAAAAGAAAACACATATTATTTTTAATACAACAATGACAGACATCGAAATAGCACGCAGCACTAAGCTCGAGCGCATAGAGACAGTGGCAGCCAAGTATGGCATTCCGACAGAACACCTCGAACACTACGGACACTATATGGCTAAGGTGCCCACACACCTCATTGATGAGGAACGCGTAAAGAAGAACAACCTCATCCTTGTGACAGCCATAACGCCAACAAAGGCTGGAATCGGAAAGACCACCGTGACCATCGGACTGGCACTCGGACTGCACCATATCGGAAAGAACGCCATCTGCGCTCTTCGTGAACCGTCGCTCGGACCGGTGTTCGGACTGAAGGGCGGTGCATGCGGAGGAGGCAGAACTCAGGTGCTGCCGATGGACAAGATAAACCTGCACTTCACAGGCGACTTCCATGCCATCACTTCCGCACACAATACCATAACGGCGCTGCTCGACAACTATATGTATCAGAACCGCGACAACGGATTCGCGCTGCGTGAGGTGCTCTGGAACCGCGTGCTCGACGTCAACGACCGCGGACTGCGCGACATCGTGACTGGTATGGGCGGCAAGCAGAACGGCATCGTGAGGGAGTCAGGATTCGACATCACTCCGGCTTCTGAGATTATGGCCATCCTGTGTCTTGCCAAAGACGAGGACGACCTCAGACGACGCATCGAGAACATTCTGCTCGGATATACCGTGGAAGGAAAGCCGTTCACCGTTAAGGACCTCGGCGTGGCTGGTGCCATCACCGTGCTCCTGCAGGACGCTTTCGCACCGAACCTCGTGCAGACAACGGAGAACACGGCTGCCTTCGTTCATGGCGGACCGTTCGCCAACATCGCACACGGATGTAACTCTATCATCGCCACAAAGACAGCCTTGACTTTCGGCGAATACGTCATTACGGAGGCAGGATTCGGCGCTGACCTCGGAGCTGAGAAATTCTTCGACATCAAGTGCCGCAAGAGCGGACTGCAGCCCAAGCTGACCATCGTCGTGGCTACGGCGCAGGGACTGAAGATGCATGGCGGCGTGGCTGTGGAGGACATCAAGAAGCCTAACAGCGATGGACTGATGAAGGGACTTGCCAACCTGGACAAGCACATCCAGAATATGCAGTCGTTCGGACAGACCGTCATCGTGGCTTTCAACCGCTATGCTGGTGACGTGCCTGAAGAGATAGAGATGGTGAAGAACCACTGTGAGCAGCTGGGCGTGGGCTTTGCAGAGAACGACGCATACGCTGCGGGTGGCGAGGGAGCCGCTGACCTGGCTCGTCTCGTGGTGGACACAATAGACAAGAATCCGTCGAAGCCGTTGCAGTTTGCCTATAACGACGAGGACACGACGGAGGAGAAGATAGAGAAGGTGGCGAAGAACATCTACGGAGCGGCTTCAGTGTCGTTCGGAGCTGCGGCAAAGAAGAAGTTGCAGATGATAAAGGAACTGGGCTTTGAGCGCTTCCCCATCTGCATCGCCAAAACACAGTTCTCGTTCTCCACAGACCCGAAGCTTTACTGCGTGGCTAAGGGATTCGACTTTAACGTCCGCGACATTGTCATCAACGCCGGTGCGGAGATGATCGTGGCTATTGCGGGCAATATCATGCGCATGCCGGGACTGCCTAAGGTGCCGGCGGCTATGCATATCGACATAGTTAACGGACAGATAGAAGGACTATCATAATATATAATGTTTGGATACAGAATAAAGAAACAATATCGCACAAAGGTGAGGTTGTCCTGCATGGGCTGCCTCACCTTCGTCGTTGTCATCATAACCAGCATCTGCCGATGCGCCTGCTCGTCATGCTCAAGCGAAAGCAAGCACGTGAAGGACTCGTTGGCGGAAGTTTCGCATCGCGTGCATCTCAACGACACGCTTACCAATGCCATGAGCGAGCAGCCCGAACTGCAGCCCATGGACTCCATCATGCGCCGCTATCTGAAGCGCTGGGAGATAAACGGAGCACAGCTTGCCATAATGCGCCACGACTCGCTCATCTATGCCCGCGGCTTCGGTTTCGTCGACAAGGACAAGGGCGTGCCGATGGAGCCGTCGCACATCCTGCGCATGGCGTCATGCTCGAAGCTCATCACAGCAGTGGGCATCATGAAGCTGAGGGACATGGGCAAGATAAAGCTGTCGGACAAGGTGTTCGGACCGCAAGGCATACTCACGGACACGTTCTACGTCAACTCCATCAAGGACAAGCGATACTATGACATCACCGTGGAACAGCTGCTCAGACATAAGGCAGGATTCACCAATTATGCCGGCGATGCCATCTTCTCCACGCGCTACATCATGCAGCAGAACCGCCTCACCACCCCACCCGACCACCGCACGCTGCTGCGCATCGTACTGCGCCGTCATCTCGGCTACACACCAGGTTCGGCACAGCGCTACTGCAACATCGGCTACACGCTGCTCTCGCTCATCATCCAGAAACGCTCCGGCATGTCGTATGAGAAGTTTATGCAGAAATACGTTCTTGAGCCAGCGGGATGCTATGACTTCCACATCGCAGGCAACTATCTGAAGGACCGCCGTCCGAACGAATCGGTATACTACATGCACTCAAGTTCGGAGCCAGCTCCGGAGTTCAACAACTCGGGACGCATGGTAATTCGCTGCTACGGCGAGAACGACATCACCACTTCATTGGGAGCTGGAGCATGGGTGGCATCGGCTGCTGAGGTGTGCCGACTGGTGGCTGCCATAGACGGCGACCCCACCTTGCCTGACGTCCTTTCGCCCGGTGCCGTGAAGTTGATGACAACGGAAATGCCGGACCATCAGTTCTCCTTGGGATGGAACTTCACGCCCAACCGCGGACCTTGGATACGCACCGGTTCGCTCGTAGGCACATCAGCCATCATACTCCGCTATGCCGACGGCGAATGCTGGGTGTTTATCACCAACACCAGCACATGGAAGGGACACGAATTCTCAAAGGACACAATGGCACTCTTCGCCAAGCTAAGACAGAAATACGGCCGCAAAATGCCGAAACGAAATATGTTCGTGAAATAAAGAAACAAAGACATAACCATAGAGAGAGTTTATAAAAACCTAACAACAAGAGCCTATGATGAAAAGACATCAACAGCATAAGTATGGTCTTGCAGCGACGGTAATGTCGCTGCTTGCCACTGTGCCTGTCTCGGCACAAGTGCAGGAACTGGACGTGCAGCGCGACACCATACCCACTTATCTGAAAGTACAGAACAAGGGTATAGTGAACAACGCACTGGACGTACTTAACGGCAACGCAGCCGGCGTGAACGTAACGTCAAACGGCATGGACCGCATGGCGCAACTGTCGTCAGTACGTGTGCGTGGCACAACGTCAATCATAGGCGGCAACGATCCGCTCGTCATCATAGACGGCGTGACGAGCGACATTGCCACGCTGTCAACCATCTATCCTGCCGACATCGAGAGCTTCTCCGTACTGAAGAATGCTGCCGAGACAGCACTCTACGGTTCGCGCGGTGCGTCGGGCGTCATCGAAGTGAAGACGAAGAAAGGCACGGGCAAGGGATTTCAGATTTCGTATGAGACCAATATCGGTATGGAGCGGATGTCGAAGAAACTCGACATGCTGTCGGCTGGCGAATATCTTGCCACCGCAAAGAAGCTCGGCGTGTATGCCAACAATGGAGGACATGACAACAACTTCTATGATGTCATCACCCGAACCGGATTTGTTCAGAACCATTACCTGGCTTTCAGCGGAGGTTCAGAACAGTCAAACTATCGTGCGTCGTTCGGATATATCGACCACAACACCATCATAAAGACCAAGGACTACAACAATTTTGTAGCCAAAATAGATGTCACACAACATGCCTTCGACAATCGTCTGAAAGGCGACTTCGGCGTGTTCGGTTCCACATTCAGGAACAATGACATCTTCGATTCGCAAATGCTCTTCTATTCTGCTGCATGCCAGAACCCTACATATCCTACCGGACGCGACGCAAACGGCAACTGGACAAAGAACGGTTCTGCCTATCGCATCAATCCTCCTTCTGCCGTGCTCGTCGAGAGAAGCGACCAGAAGGAGATGTACTTCAGCACTCACATGCGGCTGGTGTACGACATTGCTCCTTCGCTGAAGCTGTCGGCGTTCGGCAGCTATTCGTATACATCTAACGAAAACTCTGAATTCTGCCCCACATGGGTTTGGGCGCAGGGCAACGTTTATCGTGGCGAATTCAAGAAGCAGGAATATCTCGGCAACGTATCGCTCGACTATGCGCATACATGGAACGCCCACACATTGTCTGCCGGAATATCCACAGAATATCATTATCAGGAACATACGGCTTTTTGGACACACGCCAAAGGCATAACCACCAACGATTTCGGCTACGACAACATCGGAGCTACGTCGTCACGTCCTTACGGAGGAACGGGCAGCACTTACGACGACATGTCGCTGGCGTCGGTTATGGCTAACGCTTCGTATACATTATATAATAAGTATAAGCTGACGCTGACAATGCGCGGTGACGGTTCGTCAATGGTGGGCGACGACCACACGTGGGGATTCTTCCCGTCCGTGTCAGCTGAATGGGACGTAAAGAAGGAGAAGTTTCTGCGCTCGTTTGACGGCATCAGCACCTTGAAGCTACGCACGGGCTACGGTCGTTCGGGCAATCTGGGCGGCATAACAGCCTACACCACAATGGACAACGTGCAGCAGACGGGCATCGTGCCGGTGAACAACACTCCGACGGTGACGCTCGGCACTATACGAAACAACAATCCTGACCTGAAATGGGAAACGAAGTCGACATTCAATATCGGTGGAGAAATAGGACTGTGGCACAACCGACTGATGCTTACAGCCGAATACTATTACTCGAAGACCTCAGACATGCTCTATTCCTACGACGTGCCCGTGCCGCCGTTCGCCTACGACAAGCTGCTGGCTAACATCGGATCAATGTCAAACCAAGGTTTTGAGATTGGCTTCTCCATCGCACCCATGCAGACAAAGGACATCGACCTGAACGTGAGCATGAACCTTTCGTTCCAGAAGAACAAGCTGTTGTCGCTGTCTGGCAATTACAACGGTATGAATATGTCGGCACCAAACATCACTGCCATCGGATCCATAGACGGTGCCGGACAGAACGGAGGCGACAACAATCACGTGCTTTATCAGATAGTGGGTCAGCCGTTAGGCGTGTTCTATCTGCCGCATTGCACGGGACTGTATAAGGACGAGCAAGGGACAATGAAATACAAGATAGAAGACCTTGACCGCAATGGCAACATCGACTTCGGAGACGGCGGCGACAGACGCATCTGCGGACAAGCCACACCTAAAGCCACACTCGGTTCGAACATATCGCTACGTTACAAGGACTTCTATATGTCGCTGCAGATGAACGGAGCTTTCGGACACAAGATATTCAACGGCACGGCTTTGGCATACAACAATATGTCGTCATTCCCGACATATAACGTGCTGAAGGGCGCACCCGAAAAGAACATCGTGGACCAGAACGTGTCTGACTACTGGCTGGAAAGCGGCGACTATCTGAACTTTGAGTATCTCACCATCGGATATAACATCCCGGTGAAGAGCAGGATTGTGCGCTCGCTGCGCGTATCGTGCAGCGTCAACAACCTCGCCACCATCACTTCATATAGCGGACTGACACCGATGATCAACTCGTACGTGGTGAATTCCTCAATGGGCATTGACGACAAGAGATGCTATCCTACGTACAGAACTTACTCGGTGGGTGTGAGCGTGCAATTCTGAAAACCAACGAATTATCCTAAACGTATAATGACAGAAGACTATGAAATATAGATTTTTCGCTTTATCGGTTCTCGCCTTGTCACTCTCTCTGACGAGTTGCCTGGACGAGACACCAAAGGACCAGATACCAGAAACAGAGATTTACGACTCTGCCAACAGCCTTTACGTCAATGCTGTAGCTTCGCTATACAACTATATAGGAGCTCACGAAGAGGGCGAAGGACTGCAGGGCACATGCCGCGGCATCTATGACTATAACACGCTGACCACCGACGAGGCTATCATCCCCATACGTGGAGGCAACTGGTATGACGGCGGTCTGTGGGAAAACATGTATGACCATACGTGGACAGCCACGGACACCGACCTGTATAATGTCTGGAAATACCTGTATAAGGTGATAGTGTTGTCAACGAAATCGCTTGAGACGATAGAGAAACACAAGGCTTTGCTGACCGAACAGCAGCGTGTTGACTATGCGGCTGAAGTGCGTGCCGTCCGCGCCATGTATTATTATTATGCCATGGACATGTTCGGACGCATCCCCATTCTACAATCGTCAACACAAAAGACGGCAGACATCAGACAGAGCAACCGAAGCGATGTGTTCTGGTATGTGGTGAAGGAGCTGCAGGACGTGGCTCCGCTGCTGGCTAATGAGCACAGCAATCTGCAGGGCAACTACTATGGAAGGGTGACACGACCGGTGGCTTGGTTTCTGCTTGCCAAGCTCAGTCTTAATGCAGAGGTATATACGGACGATGACTGGACCGACTCTTCACGTCCTGACGGCAAGACCATTATGTTCGACATCGACGGCAACAAGAAGAACGCATGGCAGACTTGCGTCCACTACTGCGACCTTATCACGGCTGCCGGATATACGCTTGAAGCTGACTATACCAAGAACTTCGCCGTACACAATGAAGGCTCTACGGAGAACATATTCACCATTCCTTTGGACAAGATTCTCTATCTGAACGAATTTCATTATCTCTTCCGATCACGCCACTACGCTCATGGCGGAGCCTATAGCGGAGCTTCTGAGAACGGCACATGCGCCACACTCCATACAATGGCTGTAAACGGATTTGGTACGGAAACGCCGGACGCACGTCTTGACATGAATTTCTATACTGGGAAGGTGGAGGTTGACGGCAAGTATGTAACGCTGGACGACGGCACTCCACTCGAATATAAGCCACTCGCCGTGGAGAAGAACCTTACAGCAAGCCCATATCTGGAGACGGCTGGCGCACGCATGAAGAAGTATGAAGTGGACCGCACGGCTTACTCTGATGGTCGTATGCCCGACAACGACATCGTGCTCTACAGATACGCCGACGTGCTGCTCATGAAGTCTGAGGCTAAGGTGAGAAACGGAGAGTCAGGAGATGAGGAGATGAATGCTGTACGTTCACGTGTGGGCATGCCTTCGCTTTCTGCCACTCTTGACAACCTTCTCAACGAACGTCTTCTGGAACTGGTTTGGGAAGGTTGGCGCCGTCAGGACATGATACGCTTCGGCACTTACGGCAAGCAGTATGACATACATACTCCATCGGAAGCCGACAAGAAAGGATATACCACAGTATTCCCTATCCCGGAAAAGGCTCATGAGCTGAACCCGAACCTTAAGCAAAACCCAGGATATTGACTCTGGTTAGTAATAACGAACGCACAAATAACACGAAAAAAGGACAGCCTTCCATTCGAGGCTGTCCTTTTTTCGTGTGTATAAAGTTATGGATATGCTCTTACTTTGTCATATCGAAGCCTACGCGTACGCCGTCGTAGTTCTTGCTGAGGTCACCAATGGTGGAGAGAGTGCTATTGCCGCTTACAGAGGCAAGAGTCTGAAGGAGCGTCAGAATCTTCTTCGACTCGAAGAGCACGCCGATGCCGTCACTGTTCTTCTTAGCATAACCAGAGAGCGAGAGAAGGAGAGTCTTCATCTCCAGCTTGCCGTCCTCCTCATTGTATGTCCACTTACCGTTGAGCGCCTTGCCGTCAATATGTGCGTTGAAGGTGCCGTCCGCGTTGAAAGAGATAGAAGTGTTGGCAGCAGTGAAGCCGAGCTTAGCATACTGTGCGGCAAGCTTCTCCTTCACCTCGGCAGCAGCCACCTCGCCACCAGCCTTTGCCAGAGCGTTCTCGCTTGTGAAAGCGCAGCCCGGACCCTTATAGTGCCATGTACCTACGAGCTGCTTAGTTGTAAGCTTGTCCAAGCCAAGCACGCTGCCAAGCACATTGCCGAGAGTAGATCCAGCGCCATTAGAACCGAAGATACCTCCAAGAATGCCTCCTGTCTGTGAAGAGTTGGAGGAAGAAGAGCTGTTGTTACTGTTCGTTGTTCCTGATGTGGCACCACCTAAAGTACCGTTCGCAGGAGTTCCAAGTCCTGCAGCGCCAAGTCCGCCACAGCTTGCCAGAAGCGCAGACGCGGCTACGACAGACAAGCTAACAATTGTCTTTTTCATTTTCTTCTAATATATTTTGTCGATAATAATAATCCTTAAAAGTTACAAGGCTACGGAATGTAGGAATTAAGATTGCCTTATTCGGCTGCAAAATTAATGATTTTCCGTCAATCTGACAAAAAAAAGTGTCCCATCACATCACGCGATAGGACACTCATAACTTTATTAACCAATATTTGTATTTATACAAGAACCTTAATTCTGTATTTTAGAAGTATGGCACTCCTGCCATTTCAATATGATCATAATTAAGCCTTTGCCTCTTCCTCAGCAGGAGCTTCCTCTTTCTGAGCAGCCTTCTTAGCGGCAGGCTTCTTGGCAGCGGTCTTCTTAGCTGCGGGCTTAGCGGCCTTCTGCTGCTTCTCCAGCTTTTCGCGAAGCTTCAATTCTGCAGCCTCAATCTTCTCAATCTTGGTCTGCAGACGAACAATCTCCTTGTTCTTCATCTCAATCTCCTCATCCTGGTTCTTGATGGTGGTAAGGAGAGAAGAAAGCTCTTCGTTGTCAACGTCCTCAGGATAGAGAGAGTTGACGCGAGAGATAAAGTCGCCGAGGATGTTCATATAGTTGGTGAAGGCGTCAAACGGGCTTGAGAAGATGCCACGGTCAATGCCAACCTGAGACGGCTTTGTGGTCATCTGGCGGAAGTTGTTGGAAGCCTGAAGGTAGTCCCAGTCCTGATTGATACGGGGATCGTCAGCGATGCGTACGCGGTCAGCCACGCTGTAGAGCTTGTTGAAAGCCTCACGCTGCATAGGATTGCCGAGCCATGAGCTTACGTCGCGCTCCTCGTCTGTCCATGACAATGTGTCGGGAACGTCGAGCTGTGATACGCTTGGTGTTGTGTCGCAAATCTCTGACGGTGTAGAGAACGAGATGCCACGGTTGCGTGCGCACTGCGGGAGAGCCTTGATAAAGTCGAGGATATTGCTTGACAGAGGCTGTGCCACACCAAGAGCAGAAAGCTCCATGAAGATGTTAACCACCTTCTCGCCTTCCGGGAAATTGGCTATACGGTCAACGTAAGAATCGGCGAAGAGAGGATAGCCCTCCCACTCTGTATTGCTGAAGCGCAGAGAGATGTCGTCGCTGAGGTTTACGTCACGGAGGAGAAGCTTAAGATTGGGAGCGAGGGCGCAGTTGTATACATAGTGAGGCGACTTCCATCCGAGGACGTGACGCGCACCTTCGGTAAGCATACCCTTGAATCCCATCTGCGAAGCCTGCAAACCAATCTCGTCGCTATATATAAGCGAAGAGTTGCGAAGCACCTTAGGCTCCTGTCCGAAGTATTCCTTCATCTTCTGGCACTGGCGCTTCACTTCCTTGGTGAAGCTCTCCTCATTGGCGAGCGAAGCCAGACCGTGCGAGTAAGGCTCGGCAAGGAACTCCACGCAACCAATCTGGTTGAGCTCCTGAAGCTTCTCAATCACCTGCGGAGCATGAATCTCGAGCTGCTCCATACCTACGCCTGAGAGCGAGAAAGCCACCTTAAAGTACTTGCCGTTCTCCTTGATCATCTCGCCGATGGCGTTGAGGGCAGGCATATACGAACGCTCTGTGACGTCTTCTATGATACGCTCGTCCTCATAGTCGTCGTAATAATAGTGGTCTGTGCCGATGTCAAAGAAGCGATAACGCTTCAACTGTATGTTCTGATGTATTTCGAAATATAAACAAATCGTTTTCATTGTTGTCTGTTTTAAGATTGTAGTATTAGGGTTTTGTTATTTATAATTCGCCTGCCAACACACGCTCGTATAGATTCTTGATGCGTGCGCCCACTTTCTCCCAAGTGATCTGGTCCACCTCGTTCTTGCCTTCGTTCTGAAGGTAATGGAAGAGTGAGTCGTTATGGCAAATTGAATAGATGGCGTCGGCGAGGGCGTGAATGTCCCAATAGTCAACCTTTATACAGTTGTCGAGAATCTCGGCGCAACCCGACTGCTTTGAGATAATGGTAGGCGTGCCGCACTGCATTGCCTCAAGCGGTGAGATACCGAAAGGCTCCGACACGGAAGGCATCACATACACATCAGAGTCCTTGAGGCACTCATAAACCTGCTTGCCGCGCATGAAGCCCGGGAAATGGAAGCGGTCTGCGATGCCACGCTCTGCTGCAAGGTAAATCATGGCGTCCATCATGTCGCCGCTACCTGCCATGCAGAAACGCACGTTGCGTGTGCGCTGGAGCACCATATTGGCAGCCTCAACGAAGTATTCAGGACCCTTCTGCATGGTGATACGACCAAGGAAGGTCACCACCTTCTCCTTACCGGTGTGGTCAGGACGCGGTATGTCCTGAAGTTCCTGACGGAGCGGATATACGGCATTGTGCATTGTGAAGCACTTGCGCGGATCCTGATGATACTGATTGATGACGGTCTGGCGTGTCAGCTCAGACACACACATGATGCAGTCGGCATTGTCCATACCGTCCTTCTCAATGGCATAAACGGTGGGGTTAACCTTTCCGCGAGAACGGTCGAAGTCGGTGGCATGTACGTGGATGCAGAGAGGCTTGCCGCTCACGTGCTTGGCATTGATGCCGGCAGGATAAGTGAGCCAGTCGTGTGCATGGATGATGTCAAAGTCCTCCGTGCGTGCCACTACACCTGCGATAATTGAGTAGTTATTGATTTCCTCGTGCAGGTTAGAGGGATAGCCGCCGGCAAACTCCATGCAGCCAAGGTCGTTGACGTGCATATAGTTGAAGTCGGCATAGATATGGTCGCGAAGACGATAGTAATAGTCGGGGTCCATTACGTCAGACACCTGACTCTTCACATAGTCATAGTCTACGTCGCGCCAAGCAATAGGCACCTTGTTCATTGCCACGATGCGGCATGCGCTGCGGTCCTCATCACCGAAAGGATGAGGCAGACAAAGGACTGTCTCCACGTCGCCTTGTGCGTGGAGGCCCTGTGATATTCCGAAATTAGCGGTTGCGAGTCCACCAAATACATGAGGAGGATACTCCCATCCGAACATTAAGACTTTCATATTTATAAATCCTCCTATGTTTTAGTACTTGAATTTTTCGAGCAGTTCGAGCGTGCGCAGGGCCTCTGCCACGTTCATTGCGAAAGAAATTGCTCCTCTTCCGTGGAACGGCGGGTTGCCGTCGAAGAGTTCAGGAATGGTTCCGAGACAATGCTGCACCATCTCGTCCTCATAACCGATCATCTGGCGCTCGAGGAATGAGAGACGTGTGCGCTTGTATATCTTCAGACATGCCTCCATATAGAATCCGCCGAGCCAAGGCCAAGCTGTTCCCTGATGGTAAGCATAGTCGCGCTGTGTCTGCGGACCTGTATACATAGGATTATATCCGCCGCTCTTCGGTGAGAGCGAACGCAGTCCCTTCGGAGTGAGAAGCTCGCGTGTGCATACGTCGAGCACGCTCTTCTGCTGTGCAGATGTGAGCGGCGAATAGTCGAGAGCCACTGCGAATATCATGTTAGGACGTACGCTCCAGTCGGGCATGTCCTTCGGCTCCACATAGTCGAAGAGATAACCATACTCGTTTACGAAGGTCTCCGTGAACGAGCTGCCACACAGTTCGGCACGTTTCTCAAGCATTGCGGCGCTTGCCTCGTCGCCGAACTTGCCGGCAATGGCAGCACAGAACTTGAGAGCATTATACCAAAGGGCATTAAACTCAACGATGTATCCTGTACGCGGAACGACAGGACGACCGTTGGCTGTGGAGTTCATCCATGTCACAGCCTTCTCCTTACCCTCCGAATAGAGGAGTCCGTTGTCCATAAGACGCAGGTTAGGATGCTTGTTTGACGAAATGTATGTCACGATGTCATAAAGCAGCTTGCCGTACATACGGTTGCACTTCTCTTCGCCTACGTGCTTGGCATACTGCTGGATGGCCCAAACAGCCCAAAGCATAACGTCCGGCTGCTCTATCTCGTAAATCTTAGCTGTAAGCGGCTTGCCTTCCATAAACTCGTTCAGACCACGTGCTGCCGTCTTCATAACAAGCTCGAAGTAGTCTTCTTCGCCGATGGAAAGGGTAAGACCCGGAAGGGCGATGAATGTGTCGCGGGCACGACACTTAAACCATGGGTATCCGGCAAGGATGTAACGCTCGTCCTTGCTTGTACGATTATGGAACTGGTGAGCAGCATTGACAAGGCAATGAAAGAAGTTGTCGCGCGGAGAGCGCTCCTCCACCTCCTTGGTGAACAATGCCTTCAGACCGCCTGTCTTGCATACAGACGTTGACGCAGAGAAGACGATTGACTCGCCCTTCTTGATGTCCATCTCGAAATAACCGGGAACATAGAGGTCCTCATTGGACGCATAACCGCGCTCCTGCTCCTTCGGATATTCGATGCCACGATACCAGTCGGGCTGGAACACGAACTTATTCTCCTTGCTGAACTGCATGTAAAGGTCGGGATAACCGGCATACATACATGTGCTTATGCCGTTCTCCACCTCCTGATACTCGCGTGAAGCCACACTGTTCTCGTGCGTAAACTGGCGCACGCTGCGGAATGCGAGGAAAGGACGGAAACGTAAGGTTGTCTCAGAATGGGCGTCAACAAGTGTATAGCGGATAAGGATGCGGTCTTCATAATGCTGGAAGACCACCTCTTTCTTCAAGAGTACACCGCCGACACGATAAAGCGTGGTCGGCACTTTGTCACAATCAAACTCACGGATATACTTATGACCTTTGGGGCTGTAGTTGTTGCCCTGATACTTGTGGAGACCGAGGTTGAACTCTGCTCCATGCTGGATAACTGTAGGGTCGAGCGAAGAAAGAAGGACGTGGTTCTCGTCGTCTAACTCGGGCACGGGTACAACCAGAAGGCCGTGATACTTACGCGTATTACAGTCGACTATCGTTGAGCACGAATAGGCTCCGGAACGGTTTGTCCTCAACAGCTCGCGAGGCAGTGACTCTTCCAGGTTCGTCATCAGAGCTTTTTCGAATCGTAAATAACTCATAGGTTTAAATTAAGGTTCATTTATTTGTTTTTCTTATTATCAAAAACGTCTTGGTTACGTAGAGGCAGTAGTAGGTCTTATGAAGGCTGCAATCTGTCTTACGATATCAAAGGTAATAACTTTTAGTTTATGAACAAAATAAATGCACCTATATTTTGAAAAAAATGTGTTTCTATCGTAAATTCCTAAAAAAACGCATAAAAAGCTGTGCAATCGTTTAACCAAATGTGTTAATCGGCGCTTTTCTTCGATTCGAAGATGTTAAACATACAAAAATATAGGAGAAGAGCGTGCAGACCATGTGTCCTGCCACGCTCTCCTCCTTCATTATGGTTTATTCTGGTATGAGGAAGTTGATGATTTCCTGCTCCACGGTGATGGTGAACGGCCCCTTCGGTGTACGCATCAGTCGTCCGTCGATGCCGACAAGCGCCTTGCGTGCCTCCACCACCTCCACCTTGCGCGTACGGTAAGGATGGACGCTCTTATAATTGAGGAATTTGCCACGCACAAAGAGATAGAAGCCCTCGAAGAGCTGCGTCATACCGGGATGGTGTACGATGCTCACGTCCAGCATGCCGTTGTAAGGCACGGCGTTCGGAGTCTGTCCGTAGCCGGAAGCGTTGCCGATGCACATCGTCATGACGTTGCGCTTGATGTCGTCATGATTGATCTTTACGTGCATGCGATATTCCAGACGCTGGAAAATCATCAGTATGAAGGAGAACACAAACGACAGCGTACGCGATCCGAAATAGTGGCGGGTCTGACGACGGAGGTTCATTATGGCAGCTATCAGTCCGATGTTGATGCAGTTGAGGAAGTAGCGGCGGCAAGTCTCACCCTTCTTATTGGTATATCGTATGCACCCAAGGTCAATCTTGCGCACATGACGCTGCTTCAGCCACTTGATGGTCTGGCTGTAGTCGCTCTCGCGGAATCCCCAGAAATGGGCGAAGTCGTTCATCAGTCCGTTGGGAATAACGCCGAGCACGACACGCTCACGCACACTCGAGTCGTACTGCATCAGGCAGTTCACGGCATCGTTAAGCGCAGAGTCGCCTCCTACGATAACAATCGTTTCGTAGCCGTTGTTGATCATCATCTTTATAAGACGGTCCACACCGGAACTGCTCTCACTCTGTATGAAGTCGTATTCCACGCCATTGTCCTTCAGACACTTCTCTATCTTCTCCCAACGACGCTTCGGACTCAGCAGTTCATGCTTCGGGCAGTAAAGCACGCCCCATCGTTTGTTGTTTGGCATAAGGATCTCTAATTATTATATGTTAGGTTTACTTGTTTTCTGTTTCTTCCTCCTGCAGACGCAGGATGGTGTTCACTTTTTCTTCCATCGGCAGCGTGGCATCCAACCAGTGGATACAGAATCCCCGTCGTTCCATGCCTCTGAACCACGTCATCTGACGCTTCGCAAACTGATGGATGGCAATCTCCAGCTGTCTGAACATCTCGTCGTAAGTGAGGTTTCCGATGACATATTCGGTAATGAACTTATACTCCAGACCATAATATATAAGGTCTTCGGGTTGTATGCCCTCTCCTATCAGCCCTCGTATCTCGTCAGCCATGCCTTCGTCCAGACGTGCCTTCAGGCGACGGGTGATCTTCTCACGACGCAGTTCGCGGTCGATGTCGATGCCGATTATCAATGAATCGACGGCTGGCAGCTGGCGTTCGCTGGTAGGATTCTCCAGGTTGTACGTCTCAATTTCGATGGCGCGTATGGCTCGCTGCGCCGTGTCAACATCGGTGGTGTTGTGCATAACCGAACCGCTGCGCTGCTTCAGCTCCGCCAGCATCTCTGTCAGCGCCTCGAGCGACATACCCGAAAGGCGCTGGCGAAGCTCCGGATTCTGCGGCACGGGCGACAACTGATAGCCTCCGAGCACAGCCTCAAGATACAGACCGGTGCCTCCGCAAAGTATCGGCAGCTTGCCACGGCTGCGTATGTCGGCGTATGCGGTATGAAAATCCTGCTGATACTGGAAGAGGTTATACTTTGTTCCGGGTTCCGCAATGTCTATAAGATGATAAGGCACACGATGTCCGTCCACCACATAGTCGGCAAGATCCTTGCCCGTTCCTATATCCATGCGGCGATAAACCTGACGCGAGTCGGCACTAAGAATCTCTCCCCCGGTGCGTGCCGCGAGCGCTGCCGCCACCGGAGTCTTGCCACTTGCCGTAGGTCCGAGTATGGTTATCATCTTGCTCATATTGTTTTTATTCATCAAATTGGTGGATTCGTTACATGTATTTAATTTGCAAACTTACAAAATCCTTTCCACTGCTACAACTATTTTCCGACTAAATATTATAATGTAAGGAAATAAAAACGGATATAAGTTCAATTAGGTTGAAATATGTATCGGTCATTATGACTGAGATTGAACGTATTTTCGAACACTTCGGTAGTTCTGCCGAATACAATATTTGCATTTCTGATGCTCAATACTATGACCTCGGCGCACAACAAAATCTTTGGTGCGAAATTCTTGAGTTTTGAGCGTTTACAGACAACGCATTAACACACAGCATGTTATACGGTTTTCTGACGAAGCACTATGAAATCAAACTCGCAAAAGAGCCACTTTTTCCTGCTATAGAGCCACTTTTACACTCCAATAGTGCCACTTTTATCATACAATAGCGCCACTTTTACACTCTAATAGTGGCACTATTGTAGTGTAAAAGTGGCGCTATCGTTAAGCGTGGGTGCCGTTTGCACAGCAAAACATCGTAAAAACAGCAAACCGGAACTCTAGAATCAATTTTTATTTTGTAACATGTTTTTACTCTTTAGACAATATTTGCATGGTGGACAAGAAGACATAATGAACAAGAAGACGTGGTAAAATCATAATAATTGCAGAACTAAAGTTATTTCTTATTAAACCATACCATCTGAGCCACTCGTATCATTGATGGCTCGTAGCCATAAACGTTTATAGCATAACTTCCACTCGGAAGTGAAGAGACATCTATATTTCCATACATTTGAGTTATATCACCTTGCTTAGCCCCTACACCTGTATCAAGATTCGTAATAAAATAATGGTATTTGATTTTCTGACCACGATCATTTACCTTATACGAAATAACCGTTCCATTAAGTTTTAATTCCACATCACCGACCTGAGAAGGGACATCCTTCACTTTTATTGTAAATGGATCACCAACAGTTTTACCATTAGCATTAACATATGTCAACTTAAATGTAGAAGAATATTTCTTATTCATAGATGCTATAAAATGCCCCGTTTGGGGATTATTTATAACATAAGAATATGGAACTGGATAATCTTCATCAGTCTGTTCAACTATTACATAATCAGTACCTTCAAGGTTCTTCATTCCTATGTTAACATCGATATAGGTATCACCAGAAGTATTTCTTGGTGATTTTCTTCTTGAGCTAAACGCCGAAACAGCTTCTTGACTCTCTGTATAACTTAACATCTGAGCTTCTGCTTTCTGTGGCAGATAACTGTACAGCCTATACGTTATAATCCAATTAACATAATTATGACCAGGACCTGGCTCTGTGCGTATGTTCTTTATTCTCAAATAACCATCCACAGTCCTTGCATAAGCATCATTATTTTTCAAATCATATAATCTATTAAAATTACACCATGTTCCATCTTTTAACAACACATAATCTCCATCATCTCCAACCTCACTAACAGAACGAAGGTATTCATCCAAATCCATACTGTCAACTGCTGTTACCTTATTAACACTTGATTTTTGGGGTTCTGAACCCACGCCAGCAAAACTGACAACATCATCAGATGTAACACCATCAATCATGAGACTTCCACCCATACCCACAGCTATAGGCCTGTCCCAATCACAAAACGAGAAGAATGTTTTCATAAACTTACCAATATTACGAATATAAGAACCTGGCGATATTCCATATTGCATTATGGCCGTATCTTCACCATTGCTCTCAGATAAATAGTTAAGAGAAATACCTGGTCGATATGGTGCATTGCTTTCCAATAACCATTGGGCATCTGAATGATATGTAGTAAGAAAAGCATTGCCAGATGTAGCAAATATATAGTTTTCGTCAGCCTTACCATCAAGAAGTTTTATTGTATATTGATTTGCTGGGTAAGAAATATTCAATTCTTCATTCGTTGTATTAGCTTTACAAATAAATCCAACAGCCTTTATAAGACTTTGCTCAGCAACAGTTATGAAGTCATATTCATCTGATTTTAATTCAGATGTATCTATAGAATAGTTAAACTTTACTTTTGAAGAAAAAGTTATTACAGCATCCTCAGAGTCCCTATAAAAGGCAAGACCTTCTTCTTTATCAGAAAAGCCATCCTCACGATACATTTGCACATATCGTTTAGCGTATACCTTGTCAAAAGTATTATCACCATAATACCCAAACATACCATCTGCCTGTTTAACAAAAACAGAAGCTAATACGCCATCAGGCAAAGAGCTACTAAAATCAATCCTCACCTTTAATGGACAAGTAGTAGGTACACATTCCTCAACCAACTTACAAGCATACTCAAAAGCCCCTTTCTCCATTACATGAATTGAAGAACGTGAATAGGTAGCATTAATAACAGTTCCTCCAAGAATGTTACGTTTTTTATGAAGACTTATACGAACTGGACTTTTTGAAATTCCATATACAGCATTTGCTTCCTGTGCAAAACCATTCTGAATGAAGATAATTGCACATAAAATCATAATAATTCTTTTGGTCATCATATTATTTTATTATTATTTTACGAGTTACTTTTTTACTTGAGACTTTATCATACATCTTTAAGATATAAACACCCTTGGATAGCCCCTTGGAGAAATCATTTACGTTATTAACTGACTCTAACAAAGTGCCTCTTATATCATAGATAGAGCAATCAAACAGATTGTTATTCCTTACTTCTATTCCATTCTTTTCTATATTTACCTTAAATGTAGAATTCTGCACATCATCTATAGATGTTCTTGCAAGACTGAATATTTCGCTTTGATAATACCCATAGTCATTACATGCAACACAATAGAACTGTTCGGTCCAATCTGCAAAATACAGAGATACCGTCTCATTTATATTGTCAGGTGTAACGTGGGGATCATACAAATACCTGTAGTTCCAAAAGCCAGAGTCTGCTACATACAGAAACACATTGGAAAAATTCTCGGTATCAAACTTCACGTCTGCTTTAATCCATTCATCCTCACCCTCAAATACTGGTTGGACATTAAAGATGTCGACTTTCAGTCTTGTCGGAATCAAATCAAAGTCAAAATCAGTAAACGTATATTCATATACACGCATGTATTTACCATCATGACTGTATATGGTGGCATAAAAGTATTGCCCGTAAGGTCCTACTATATCATTTTTCCAAGTTGATCCGAGTATAACTTCTGCACTGTCACCAACAGCATATCTTCTTGATTCGAAATCTAAATTTGCCTTACTGACATTGAAACAAAACGATTTCTCATTTCCATATTTTGTCGCCAAATGTTTATAATAACCACCTTCATGCAGATACCATTTTACCGAATCCACCTGACCTTCAAAATCATCAATACTCATTGCCAAAACATCTCCATCTCGCAGAATCTTACCACCAAGACTCTTACTCAATGTTTTGTATGTAGACGAATAAGCCTTATTTTCATTTACCAGCTTCATCTCTTGATTATAAAAATCCCCGACGATAAGACGAGATGATGTATTATATTCATTTTCAAGAAGGATATAAATATACGTTTCCATACCGACAAGAATACCAGAAACACTTATCGTCTTGCCAGTATAACTGTATTCGTGCGTAGCGCCCGAATAGTCATCAACCAAAACATATCCACCTGTAGCCCCTTTCTGAATAATATCCAAATTGAATTGATAACGATTATTGTCCGTTTTCTTCACATCAGATATTTTAACGTCGCTTATTACAGGACGTGTTTCAAGTGTAAGTGGAAAATAATATTCTACTCCAGATTCATTTGCCACCACACGTGCTTGTACACATAAATCATCATCAAGCGAGCCTTCTACAACAGAAGGTTTTACATTAAATGTTTTTCCTTTACCTGTCAATATCGTTTCATAGCATAATTTATTCAAATCATATACTTGATATTGCCAGTTAGCGTTGAGTGAATTGCCTCTATTTACGTCAATTAAAGAAAAAGTGAAATCATCAAATACAGAACCTCTGCCCAGTTTGTCCGTATTATTACATTCTATTACCCTATCGTTCTTAGTCGTATTCCAACCAATTTTAGATAGAACATTCAATGTTTCAGCATTAATTGGCAAAACTTCTGATTTGTTTGAGATTTCATGCTCCAACAGATTATCATACCCTAATGAGAAATAGCTGCCGCTGAGACCATACAAGAACCGACCCGTATCATACAAATCATATTCAAAAGCATCTGACTTAAGCCTTATGTCCTTGGCGAAAAACAAATCCAGCTTACTTGAGGACGCTCTATTCAAATCACTTAAATATTGTTCTCCGTTATAAATAAGGTGGTCGAAAGCTGACGGAATTCGATTTGCAGAGAATCCCAAATAGGAATTACGTTTCACCAACGAGCTACCAAATCCAAGAACTCTTGCTATATTCCTTGTCAGATACGTAACAAGGCTAACCGATCCATTAAAGAATTCATCATCAGGCCATGATTTCCAATCTATTTGGGAGTTTACCGTTATAGTATCATTTATCGAGACTCCTGAAATCTTTTGAGCATACAAATTGTCAGGTACAGAAAGAGTGCTCGTAACCCTACTATAACCAACAGTAGTGTTTATAGCAGTACTTGAACCCATGCTGTCGGAAATACGAAAATAAAATCTAACTGGAGTTTTGATTTCTAATTTCTGTTCCCAAGAATTCATAGCAAGCTTCAGACACTGCAAAACACCGTATGTAACGTAACGGTTCGGCTCACAAGAAGCGACAAAATGTCCTAATCTTGATTTCACCTCTAAAGATTCAGATTTAATATAACGGACCGGAGCCTTACGCGGAGAATGCTCATTACTTCGTACATAATTATTCGGAACACAATCTGCATAGGTCACAACAAACTGGTTTGTCTCTTGTCCTTTAATACGGTCCACCGACAAAAAAGAAAGCAACAATAACAGCAATAACAATTTGTATTTCATACACATATAATTTTGTTGTTAATTACAATGCAAAAAAAACAATAAAATCACAGGTTTAAGTTAATCTAAAGAAAAGAAAAAAAGCACGGACTCCAAATAAGAATCCGTGCTTTTTTTATAACTTATCTATCGGTCAATGAATTAACCGTTAACCTTCTTCATGTGTGCGATGAGCTCGAGAACCTTGTTAGAGTAACCGATCTCGTTGTCGTACCAAGAAACTACCTTTACGAACTTGTCTGTGAGGTAAACACCTGCGTTAGCGTCGAAGATAGAAGTGAATGTGCAGCCGAGGAAGTCAGAAGAAACGACAGCGTCCTCAGTGTAACCGAGTACACCCTTGAGCTCGCCCTCAGAAGCCTCCTTCATTGCAGCGCAGATCTGCTCCTTAGTAGCAGCGTTCTTGAGGTTAACTGTGAGGTCAACAACAGAAACGTCGAGAGTCGGAACACGCATTGAGATACCAGTCAGCTTGCCGTTGAGCTCAGGAATAACCTTACCTACAGCCTTAGCAGCACCTGTAGTAGAGGGGATGATGTTGCCAGAAGCAGCACGACCACCACGCCAATCCTTCAAAGAAGGACCGTCAACTGTCTTCTGAGTAGCAGTTGTAGAGTGAACTGTAGTCATAAGACCGTTCTCGATACCGAACTTGTCGTTCAGAACCTTAGCGATAGGAGCCAAGCAGTTTGTTGTGCAAGAAGCGTTAGAAACGAACTGTGTACCCTTCTCGTACTTGTCGAAGTTTACGCCGCAAACGAACATAGGAGTAGCGTCCTTTGAAGGAGCAGACATAACAACGTACTTTGCACCAGCCTGGATGTGAGCCTGTGCCTTCTCCTGTGTAAGGAAGAGACCTGTAGACTCAACTACGTACTCAGCCTCAACCTCGTTCCACTTCAGGTCAGCAGGGTTGCGCTCTGCAGTTACGCGAATGTGGTTGCCGTTAACGATGAGCTCGCTCTTCTCTACGTCAGCCTCGATTGTGCCCTGGAAAGCACCGTGCATTGTGTCATACTTGAGCATGTAAGCCAAGTAATCAACCGGGCAAAGGTCGTTGATACCTACAATCTGAATGTCGTTGCGAGTCTGAGCTGCGCGGAATACGAAACGGCCGATACGACCAAATCCGTTAATACCTACTTTAATCATTTTACTTTATTTTAATTTAAAGGTTTATCCTTATCCTTGAAAAACACATTATTTAAAGCGTTATCCCCGCCGTTTATGGGCAAGTAACAATAAAAAATCAATGTGCCCGTGGATTTTCTCTTTTCACGTGTGCAAAGTTAATAACTTTTTTCTAATTTTGCAGACAATTAAAGTATTAATTTTTTTAAAAATTTCTATAGTAGTTGGAAAGACGAATTTACAGCGTGATTCAATCATCTATTTGTCACATACAGTTGGCAAAAAAGACTTTAAATAATAAACAAGAAAAGATATGAGTAGTATTTTGAACGAATTCAAGGCATTTGCCGTCAAGGGCAATGCTGTTGACATGGCTGTCGGCGTCATCATCGGCGGCGCTTTCGGAAAGATTGTTTCGTCCATCGTCAACGATATCATTATGCCTCCTATCGGATGGCTCATCGGCGGCGTAAACTTCAGCGACCTTAAATTCGAACTGCCTACAGTGAAGATCGGCAACGAAACGATGCAGGCTGCCACCATTAATTATGGTGCTTTCATCCAGACCATCATCGACTTCGTCATCATCGCATTCTGCGTCTTCCTCCTCGTTAAGGGCATCAACAAGCTGTCCAACCTCAAGAAGAAGGAAGAGGAAGCCAAGCCGAAACCGGAGGAACCGAAGCCAACCAAGGAAGAACTGCTGCTCACTGAGATTCGCGACCTTCTGAAAGAGCGCAAGTAAGACGTGGCTTCTTACATATTAATATACTGAAAGAACAAACCTTATATATAATAAGAACAAACCATTTATATAATGGTAATCAAAAAACAAACCCAAAAAAGAAATGAAAAAAACTAATTCGCTAATCTGCAAGTGGGCGGTCGGCATTGCTGCGTTGCTGTCTCCGGCAATGGCATCGGCAGCGTCCACACAGACCACAGATTACACCAAGTACGTCAACCCCTTCGTAGGAAACGCCGACAACGGACACACGTTCCCCGGCGCTTGCCGTCCTTTCGGCATGATTCAGACAAGTCCTGTAACGGGAGGCGTAGGTTGGCGCTATTGCTCTGAATACGTTTACAGCGACTCCATCATCTGGGGATTCACGCAGGACCATCTCAACGGTACGGGCTGCATGGACCTCGGCGACATCCTCGTCATGCCGTCAACGGGCAAGCGCATCCGCCAGTGGGACGCATACCGCTCTCGCTACGCCAAGAACCAGGAGTTCGCCACACCGGGATATTACTCCGTGTATCTGACTGACGCCAAGGTAAAGGCGGAGCTTACGGCAGCTCCTCACGTGGCTTTCCATCGTTACACCTTCGATTCTGCCGACTCAACGTCTGTGCTTATCGACCTGCAGCACGGTCCGTCATGGAACGACAAGCAGTATCACTCGCAGGTGAACCTTTGCGAAACGCATTGGGAAGACGACCAGACACTCGTAGGTCACGTCCAGAACACGGTATGGGTGAAGCAGGACTACTTCTTCGTCATCAAGTTCAACCATCGCGTCACTTCACACACCGTCCTCCCCAAGGCTTTCGATACGGAGAAGGGCGACCGCATCGTAGCATCATTTGACGACATCGCGCAGGGCGAACAGCTGCTCGTAAAGATTGCGATGTCAACGACGGGCATCGAAGGTGCCAAGAAGAACCTACAGGCTGAGGTGCCGGGATGGGACTTCGCTGCCGTAAAGGCTTCGGCACACGACGAATGGAACAATTATCTGAAGCGCATCGACGTGGAGGGAACCGAGGAGCAGAAACAGAACTACTACACCTCGTTCTATCATGCTCTGATTCAGCCCAACCAGATAGCTGACGTGGACGGCATGTATCGCAACGCCGACGACAAGGTGGTGAAGGCAGAGACAGGCCAGTTCTACTCCACTTTCTCTTGCTGGGACACTTACCGTGCCGCTCATCCCTTCTACACCATCGTAATGCCCGACCGCGTGGACGGCATGGTCAATTCGCTCGTCGAGCAGGCTGAGGTGCAGGGATTCCTTCCCATCTGGGGACTCTGGGGTAAGGAAAACTACTGTATGGTGGCAAATCACGCTGTCTCCATCGTGGCTGAAGCTTACCACAAGGGATTCCGCGGCTTCGACGCTGAGCGTGCTTTCAACGCCATCAAGAAGACGCAGACCGTGTCGCACAAGCTAAAGAGCGACTGGGAGAACTACATGAAGTACGGCTATCTGCCCACTGACCTCACAGAGGCAGAGTCGGTATCGTCTTCATTGGAGTCGATGTATGACGATTATGCCGCTGCCGACATGGCTCGTCTTATGGGCAAGAAGCAGGATGAGGCTTACTTCACACGCCGTTCACAGTTCTATAAGAACCTCTTCGACAAGTCAACGCAGTTTATGCGTCCGCGTCTCTCTGACGGATCATGGAAGACTCCGTTCAACCCGAGCGACCTTGCACATGCCGAGAGTAGCGGCGGCGACTACACCGAGGGCAACGCATGGCAATACACGTGGCAGGTGCAGCATGACGTTAACGGACTGATAAAGCTCTTCGGCGGTCCGAAGCCGTTCCTCAAGAAGCTCGACCAGTTCTTCTCGCTCAAGCTGGAAAGCACACTCTCTGACGTCACCGGCCTCATCGGTCAGTACGCTCACGGCAACGAGCCGAGTCATCACGTGGCTTACCTTTATGCTATGGCTGGACGTCCGTCACGCACTCAGGAGCTTATCCGCGAGATATTCGACACTCAGTATCGTCCCACCGTTGACGGACTCTGCGGCAACGACGACTGCGGCCAGATGTCGGCATGGTATATGCTCTCAGCCATGGGCTTCTATCCTGTCAACCCCGTAAGCGGACAGTATGTGTTCGGCGCACCGCAGATGGAGAAGATAACACTCCGTCTCGTTGACGGCAAGACATTCACAGTAAAGGCTGAAGGTCTTTCTAAGAAAAACAAGTACGTAGACTACATTCTTCTCAACGGCAAGCGCTATAACAAGCCGTACATCAACCACGCCGACATCATGAAGGGCGGCACGCTGGTGTATAAGATGACATCTGTGAAGAAGCACGACAAGTACTAATAACTTCCTTTAACTACTTTCGCTTGCGAAACTTAAGTATATAACAAAACAACCTGAGTTCTGGATATATTCCGAACTCAGGTTGTTTCGTTTATAGGCAAGCTGGTGACATTGCCCACCTGATTATTCCTCACCATTCTTACACTCGCCATTCTCATAACTCTCCGTCATTTTCTTCAATATGTCAATCATCTGCAGCCTTAAGCTCTCTGGCTTTAGCACGATGATGCCTCTGCCGTGCCACAACAGTTCTTGCAGGAAGTCGCGAGTGGGACGAAGACGGAGCGTATACTCCCTATACAAGCCATCCTTATATTCCTTCACCTTCCGCTGACTCTCATGCAGCGGCACCTCCTCTATATAGTTGTATTCCGGATAGAAAGCACGGATGCGGATGTTCTCCACGGGCACATCCTCCATGTGATAGATGCCAAAACAATCCTCATAATAGTTCTCCGGGGTCAGGAACTCCTTCATCTTCTTGGACAACGGATGCTTCTTGCGGATCACATCCAAGAAGCTGATGCGGTCGAAGGGCAGACAACGGACTTCATTATCCTCGTCAGCCTTAGATCCATCCTCTCCTTGTCCTTTCATCTTCACTCCAATGACGTACCATCTTTGCTTGAAGTATCTCACGAAAGCCGGTTTCAGGACGAAGTCGCTCTCCTTCCCGAACGCCGTGACATACTTGAATTTCAGGAGATACTGCTTGTCTATAGCCTCGAGTACATCATCCAGATATTCCGAATTGTAGGGCGGAGTATCGAGCATCACCTTATTATGATTTTTCAGCTTTTCGCCCAAGGACGCCAACCGCATGGAACTCAACATCCATTCCGTCACCTTATTATTCTCCACCGGGTCACGTTTCACATAATAGCGATAACCGTTGTGCCTGTTACACAACACGCTGACACCAAACAGCGACAGAATGTTCTCCCGATAGCGATGGAATGTGCGTTGGTCAAGCTCTTCATTCTCCATATTCGCAGTAGCGTCACGCCATTCGTCAATGATTTCGGCTAACGTAAGATGCTTCTTCCTCAATAAAGAGATAAGCCAACTATAGAAATTCATGCGTTTGTCCATAACACACTTTTCTTTTTATACATTATTATTACAACAGAGATTACATATCTTCCATTGACAAGCCCTTATACTCTATGTTGTATTTCTTGAATTTTCCTGTAACCTGGAAGAAATGTTCAGCTTTTTCTTTCACGATACCGATAACAACATCCTTAGCCTGACGCTTAACCTCATAGAAACAAACAGTTTGTTCTATTTCGTCGGCAGCAATTATATCTATTTCGTTTTCACCCTTTCTGTCCCACCACGAGGATATATTTGTATATAGCTCACTCTCTATCATCTTAGCCTTGAAGTATCTCTCAAGCACCTTGCCAGTATACGTAGTATAGTCTCTGTCGATAATGACTTTCAGTTTTTTGTTGGCTCCAACCTCCAACATGTAGTTGTATCTATAGACATACCTGAACCAAATGCGTAAAAAATTGTCCTCTATATGATAGTGTATGTTGCGGTTGGTCTTTTGAAACATTGGTATATTGCGGGAAATCAGGCTATAGTCGTTCTCAAGCTTTGTGAGATAGCCAGACAATTCTACCTTCATAATACCCTCTATTTCCGAACGGGTGGTATAACCAGAGGCTATCAACTGTAATATCTCGAAATACCGGTCATAGTCCTTGCCAAACTCTTCTATCAGCATGTTTTTACCTTCGTATATGAAATACGAGTTCTTGCCAATAAATTTCTCGGTCATCAGTTCCTTGGTGTTTGCCCCTGCATCCAACATCATTTCCACATATTCTGCCACACCTCCGGTATAGGAATAGAGAGCCAGCAGATCCTCGTTAGTATAAGAAGGATTGTATGTACACAGGATCTCCTTGATTACAGATGGAGGGAACGGTGTTACTTTTATCTCTCCAGTCTGTCGTCCGTACAGTGGTTGTTTGTTATTTTTGAAGATGATATTCATAAGCGAATATATCGAACCGCACACCACCAGATTGATATGAGCGTCCTGCTTGTTCAAGTCCCATATCTTCTGCATGTCAGAGAATACAGAAGAGTTCACTCTTTTGAAGTCTTGAAACTCATCAATTATGATAGTCAGCGGGCGAGTTTTCGACAGTTGCAGAAGATACTTGAATATATCAGCAAATCGCGTAACGTCTCCAAGAATAGGTATTTGCAGCTTTTCCTTAATCTCATTGACGAAATCCTTGCACAGTTCTTCCTCCGACTTCCTTGCTACAAAAAAGTACAACAAGTCTTCCACATCCTCGTATGCCTTAAGCAACAATGATGTCTTTCCGCTGCGTCTCCTGCCCGTCACGATAGTAAAGCGCGCTGTATGTAATGATAGATTGCGGATGTTGTGTAATTCGGCAATCTCGTCTTTTCTTCCAAAGAATCTCATATTTCAAGTGGATTATACAACAATTATTTCATTCTATTTTCGAAACCTCTATTTCGGAAACAGCGGTTTCGAATGCAAAGATAAAGAAAAACTATTGACAATCAAAGCATTTAGCATAGTAATGAATAAAATCCTTTAATCACTTTGTACCAATAATCCCATGAATAGCCTACGGAAGGATGGTTCACCGCCATTGCCTTTACCCGCTTGCCATTGCTCAAGACATACCAGCCGGTAGCCACATGATAGCCGTCCACTACGATGTCGTCACCGTTCAGCCAGTGCTCACCGGGCATTTTGTCCCAGAGTCGGTTGCCCCAGGCAATGACATATTCCGGCTGATACTTGTTTATCACTTCGAAGAAAGCCTCACCTGCCTGACGGTATTGTGCAGACGTTCCTGCCTCGCGAGGTCCTCCCATCGCCACTTGCAGATAGTTGAAGAACACCACAGAATTCCAAATCTTCAGCCTCATCGCTTGGTCGGTCTCCTCCCCTACCAGTGAACGCTCAAACTTCACGAACGTCCTCATCCAGTTCTGCCGCTCCGTGCCCTCATCAAGATAATCTCTGAGGACGCCCTGCGTAAAGCCCATACACTCCCTATGCAGACGGCAGTCACCACAGTCCGCACATCCCTCGTCACAGTAATGACTCTCGCCCAATACCATGATTCGCTTACCGAATATGCCTCCGTCAGCATAATCCTTGCCAACGAAAGGCTGAAAAAAGATATTGTTAGGCATATTTATTATACGTAGAGTTTGATTACAATAAACCGATTTCTGCTTCGATGTTCTCTGGAGTAAAGCGGATGGCTTTCAGCTCCACCTTTTCCAATACCTTCTGCAATTTGTCGATATCGCCAAGGCGCAGCTTAACGATATTGCCCGGCATCTGTTCCACCCAACCAGCTTTCTCCGGCACAAGTTTCTTGGCATAAGAGATAGCTGGCGAAACAAGCAGGTCGATACCCATTTTGCCGTCATACGCCAAGAATAAGTCTATACCCTCAATCTTCTTCACTATAAGATTTATGCTTATAGACTTTGTAAAGCCCAGCACCTTGATAGGTACAGAGACAGAAACAGTAGCTCCATCAACATACCCAAGATTCACTGTCTTATGAAAACGACTGGCTACATAATCCTGCAGCTCAGCATAAGTAATCGCTAACTTCATATAGCCTTATTTTAAAATGATTATTTTTTCTCTCTGTTTTTCCATATTCTTCGATAGACATATTTGTTCAAGCCTAAAAAGCCTGGTGGATAGGTGTGCCATCCACCACACTTTGGACATTTCACTGGAGCTGTATAGGCAGTTGCCATCCACTCGCAATCCATCCCCTCGAATTTATGTCCGCAATCATCGCAGACGAAAGTGCATACTCCTCTAAGCATAAGCGATAGGATTTGTTAGGAAAATAATGTGCTTGATAAATCAATATATTATAGGTGGGTATGGCGTGAAAGCCATACCCACTTTACCTAAGAACATCAGATTGCATTCTTTAAAGAGGCAACCTCTTCCAACTGTACTTCCAGTATCGTCTTCTTCTCAAGCAAACCATCTAAGGTAGCCTTAGCTTCCTCCAATTTAGTCTCCTTGTTTGCCTTATCGTTTCGGATTTCTTCCACCTTTTCTTGGAGAGGATTCAACATACCTTCAATTAGTTCTTGTCTTATAGTATTGATGACTTTATCCTTATTAGCAAAAGCACCTTGCAATAAATCTCCACAATCAAAGCTATCACGCATATTATTAATATCATTCAATAAATCTATCTTCGTTGAGTTATGTGCAAATGCTCTTCCTATCGCCGTAATAAGACTAAAACCTAAACTATTAAAGAAGTTACCAAGAATATCACCAATAATATCCAACCAACCTGCATCTGACACGTCCTCACCATCTTTACTGAACAAAGAAACATTATCCAGATCAAGTTTAATCTTTCCTTGCAAATCTTTGATGAAATCTCCGGTATCAATGTCAGGAAGATACTTTAACAAGATATCTTCAGCGTCAGTAAAGAAGTCTTGAATTGACGACAAAAACTGACGACGTCCTTCATCTTGGAGATTCTTCATCTTTCTCTTCATGTCACGTTTAACCAAATTCGAATATATCTTATCGAATTTAGGTTGTAACGATTCAACTTTAGTGAAACGTCCAAAATCTGTCTCTACAACATTTTCCATTTTGTTGCAAGCTGAATCCACTAAGTCCTCAAGAATGTCTTCACCATTATTCACCAGAGTTCTTACGTCATCATTCAAAGAATCTTCAAGAAAGCCCAGTTTTTTCTCCAAACGTCTACAAGCCTTTGACAGATTGTACTCTCTTTCCTCCAAATCATCATCAGGACTTTGCAGCATTGTTATTTCTGCCTTTTTCTGATTGAGAGCATTCTCATTATCCATCTTAAGCTTTCCTCCTGCTGCATATATAGCATTCAATGGCTTGGCAAACAGTATTTGACTCTTTTCTTTATCTATCAAATTACGAATCGCGTTAACCAAATTATCTATATGGCTCCACTTGCGCATTTCCGGCTGTGAACCTATACCGAAATTCGAACAATGACGATTCCATGCAAAACTCAAAGCTTCTTCAGAGTTCACTTTTGACATTGGCAACTCTGACAACAAAGCCATTTCTGCCGACAAAGGAATAGGTTCTGCCTCACTCAGAATATCAGACAACGTATTGTCATTTGACTCACGACATGCCTTAGCAATCTCAGACTTTACATAGTCCTTGATTTGCTCTTCATCCTCAGGATTTACATCGCTACAATACGGTATATCATACTTGTTTATACCAATGAGCACCTTACCAATGCCACATTGACTAACATTCTTGAAGATAATATCCCTGTCGGTTGCATCGAACGGACGACCGGCATAAAGCATCATCAATACGACATCTGCCTTTTTAAGGAATTCTTTAGTACGCTCTTCACGAGAGACAATAGGGTCATTGAATCCCGGAGTATCCACAATTTCAACTCCTTTGAGATATTCTTTAGGATAGTAAATCTTTACTGATTTAGTGATAGAAACATATTTACCGTCTGCTCCTACATATTCTATTATATTTTCGAAGGAATCCTCTTTTGTCTTACCCAAATAATCTCTAAGATTAGAGCCAAGTCTTGAAGCTTTAGATACAAGTTCTTTTGCTGCCTTTATTTTGGATTCAGCCATAGTATCCCCAGCTACATCATCCAACGAACGAGCAGCCTGAGCCTTCTGCTCTTCCCATTCATCATTGGTATAGAACTCAGCAACCACCTTTTTCTGTTCTCCGTATGTTATCACAGACAGAGCTGCAGTCATAGGAGTTGTAGCAGCTGGTAATACCGTATCCTCAAAAACAAATGAATTGAGGAACGTAGATTTACCACACTTCATCTGACCGATAACACCAATCGTCAAGATGTCTTTCTCCAATTTATCGATGAGTTCTTTACAACGATTCTCATCAATCCAACCAAAGTCCTTGGCTTTCAATGCCAAGGATTTTAATTTATTCTTCTTATTTTGAAATTCTTCAAAAAGATTTTGTTCCATGTTTACTTAAACTTTTTAGTTTCGTTATTATAAGATTCAAGACATTTTTGCACTTGAACAAACTGCTTCTTGCATTCAATTAAGCAAGCATGCGCTTTATCCATTTCGCTTTGCATTTCCTGCAAAGTCTGAAAAGCCGAGATCAAATCGTCCGTTTGTTCACCTGCAATATCCGACAAAATAGCAATAAGGCGTTCTCCTTCATCTCTGGACATTTCATATCTATCCTTAGAAAAAGTATGCTTTTTCCATTGCGGGATATCTTCAGCTTCGACACAATTATCGCATATAGCAGTGAGACATCTATTCACTTTTTCAATCTGCTTGTTGTAAGCTTTTGTATGCCCGTCATATTTGCGAGAAGCATTTTGAACTGTACTTTCGTATTTTTTTGACAAACCTTCCAAATCGGTTTGAACATCCTCTACAAAAGTGTCACTTTCAGATGTAGAACCAACAGACTTGATTGGTGCCATTATATCCTCCAAAGGAGCCTTTGCCGAGAAGCGGATATATTGTTCCACTTTTAAGCCAGCATCCTTCAATGTCTTGCTTATCAGAGCTTCTACTTTATCTACCTCCGACTTTGGCTTAGTATCCACCTTATTAATCACTACATACAAAGGCTTGTTCAGCTTTTCCTTGATTAGTGATATAGAGCTGCGATTCACAGTTCCTGCATTAACATCGAAAACCCAGAACAAAGCATCGCATTCATTTATAACCTCAATGGTACGCTCCTTATCCTCACTATCGTTAGAATTAAAGCCAGGAGTATCCAATATGCTCAAGCCATCAAGGTTAGGATTCTTATAAGTCATCACAAAGTACTTTATCAGCGAAGATACTCCCTTTACTTGATCAAGAACCTCCTTTGACACTTTCTTAAATGTGGATTCTGACAAATTCTTCTCAACATTATCAGGAGTAACAAAGCGATAAGCTGTTGATACACCACCTGCAATATATGTAGGAATAGCAGTCGTTGCTTTTGTGCTAACGGGCAATAGCGGAATTGTCTTGTCATCTTGCGAAAGAATTCTATTCACAATAGAAGTTTTACCTGCAGAGAACTCACCAACAAAGGCAATCGTAGTCTTACCATCAAGCCAATGTTTCTTTTTCATAGCAGCCCAATGGAAGAAACTTGACATTAAAACCTCTTTCTTTTTATTGTAATTGGAAGTTCCTACTTGTATACCTTTTTCCGCCCATGCCATCTCATAGCAATCAAGAACCTGACCACGTATAACAGATTCTAAGAAGTTTATATTCTTATACAGCAGTACAGAACTATCAGCTTTTGTCTGCTGAGCCGAAAGAATCTCCTGAATAAATTCCAAAGACCCCATCTTTAATTTAAGTTCTTCGGTTTTCTCATCCAATTCTCTCTTGACCAGTCCAAGTTCCTCGCTCATCTGCTTTGAAGCCTTGCATTCTTTGTCATAGTTTTCCCGTAATTCAGACAATTCAGAATCCTTCTTCTTCAACTTTTTCTTGTAGTTGTCAATATCATCCTCATTGTCTTCAATCTCATCCTCAAGGTCTGTAATACGTTTCTTAAGTTTTACAACCTCATCAAGTTGAGCTTTAACAGTTTCATCGCAATTACCACTTATTGCATTCTTAAGCTGTTCATCAAGTTTCTTGCATTCTGCTTTTGCTTCGCTCAAAAGTTCCTTGTACTTTGACTCTATATCCTTAGCCTTTTGAACATTTTCAAGACCAGCTTCCGCATCCTTCAACTTAGAGCAAACAGCCGAATATTTATCCTTCAGCTGTTTGTTCTCCTCTTCAAGATTTTTGGTATCATCCTCCACAATGGCAGCAGTTCCTTTTTGTCGTCCCAAAAAGAAACCAATAACGAGAGCTATAATGATGCCCACCAATAAGACTATCCACTCTGTCATAATCAACCTAATTTTTCTTTCAAGTTTTTGATTTCAATCTCATAAGAATCACAAGCTTGTTTATGCTCCTTAAGAGAACGCGACAACTCTTCATTCTCTCTCTTTAACTTCTTAAGTTCCATGCGAGCCTTCATCAAGTCGTCTTCCATATCGTCTCTGTCATCCTCTTTATCTTGTGAGGTCTGACGTAACTTTTTCAGTTCAGAGAGTAAGTCTTCAATCTGTCGTGAGAGTTTCTTTTTGTCTTCACGTAGGTTGTTGTTTTCTTTGTAAATACCCTCAAGCTCACGAATCTTAGCCTGCAGCTGTGGATTACCTATAAGTTTGTCTTTTGCAATAGCGCCAGTAACACCACCGACGACCAATGCGCCTAAAATTTCTATCATATCCATATTATTAAATTGTTGATAATTTTTCCTTGTATTGCTTCAGAGTTTCTTTTCTACGAGCAAACTCAGCCTTATGCTCCGAACATTGCTCTTTAAGTTCATTCAACATTGCAGTCTTCTGTGCTATCATTTCGGATGCATCATTCTGTAAACCACCTCTAACCATGTTTACTACACTCTGGCTCAAGTTCTCCATTTGAGACTTGAATTCAGGCGCCAAAGTACCATCAACATAATTTCTGACAGCTCTTACACGTTGTGGTTTAGAAAGCAATCTCTCCGTGGCAAAGCCAACCATAGAAGAAAGAATGCCTTTCTTATCTGCCTTCTCTATCTTATTGTACTTATCAACAGCTTTACCTGCAAACTCCTCTGTCTTGGCAATACGTTTCATCATCTTGCTTGTATATATGATACTACCAACATCGGTTGCAGTATCTACAATATCTACAGCCTTAGATGCGGCAACAGTTGTTGCAACAGTACCTGCAGCACTCGCTGCTCCTGCCGTACCAGCTACTCCTGCAGCACTCGCTGCTCCTGCCGTACCAGCTGCTCCTGCCGTACCCGCTGTTCCTGCTGCACCCGCTGCTCCTGCCGCACCCGCTGCTCCTGCTGTAGCAACAGTTGCAGCAACAGCAGCAACAGCAGCAACAGCAATGACACCTGTTTTAATCATGCCGTCATACTCATGTCCCATTGAATTCAAATCAAGATTATAATTCAGCCCTGAAATTTGGATTCCAGACAGATCTATAGACATCAATGACTCAACGGGGATTTCGCTGTCAGATCCTTGTGCGCTTTGTACCTTTGACTTCAAAATACCCATAATGTTATTCTTATATTCCGACAACAGCAATGAAGCGGTATTATTTATAACAGAAAGAGCATCATTGTCCATATTTGCACTACCACCAGCAACAAGAGCATCTAACTTTTCATACATAGAATCTTCAAACCTGCGTGATATCTTAGATCCATCCTCACTAATATCACTTGCCATAGAATCTATCAATCTATTGATATTTCTCTTGATTTTATCCAAATCAAGTTGCTGACGTCTAATCTCCATGTCAAGATTCTCGTCCGAAGAAGATGCCGTCAACATCTCATCAACGCGGTTTACAAGTATTTGAGCTAAATCCTTGATACGCTGACCGTCAACTTTTGCTAAAATCTCATTCTTTGACTTTTGTATTGTCTCTAAAAGAGCATACAATTCCGAGATATTGTCTTTGGCAGCACTGACAACAACTACTTGTTGTACAGGCAACTTACAGTTATCTGCAATATACTGCTTTGCAGCCTCTATCTCAGATACAGACTTTGTATCAGACTTTGTCAATACAATATAAACAGGACGCTTTGACAGCTTTATCATATCTATGAAGTCTGTCAACGAACGAGTTACCTGCTGATTAATATCAACGACCAACAAGATGGCATCGGCAGACGGCAAAAAGTCAACTAACACCTGACGATGTTTTACAACAGGAGAAGACAATCCCGGAGTATCAACCAAAATGGTTGATGATGGAACTTTCGTTGATGTATCGAATACTGTCACAATTTGTGCATCTGAGAGCTGGTCATTTTTAAGTTCTCCCAAATCATCAAAATGAGCGACTTGTCCATCTGACAGGACAACATTTGCCTCACACTTATTACATCCAAAATGGATTTCATAAATTGTAGCAGTTGTCGGTTTTGTTGCTGTTTCAAGTTTTTTGCTATCTGTAAGAGCGTTCAATAACGTTGTCTTACCAGAACTGAACTCACCTACCAATGGTATCAACAAATTTGCATTTTGCTGAGATGCTCGTTCCTGAATAGCATTTAAACTATTCAAGATATTTTGCTGGCCAAGTTCCTGAGCCACTTCTTTTAAAAATTCAATATGTTCCATTTTTATATTATAAAAAAGATCTTCTAACTACTTTATTCTCTTTGGGTTCCTCATTATTCTGAACGACTCGTTCATCTCTGTTGGGAAATTGCTTAAGTTCTTCTACAATTTCGGGAATTAATTGTTCTTTGGCTGCTTGCTTCTCATTAGTAGACAATTCTACATTTGAAGAAATCTCTTTTTTAGATGCGTAATTTCCATTAGATGTATTACCTGCAATACCAGTTAAGAACGCAACAACCGGGCTCGAGTTTTCAACTTTTTTGTCGAACAATGCGTAGTCGCAAATCTTCAAGTCATATGATGTAGTAGCTAAAGATTTTTGAATATAGAAGCTATTCATCATGTGCTTTATAGCCGCAACCTCACCCCACTCTACGCTAAAACTTTTTTTCTTATCATTCAAATTGAAATAGCAAATGCGTTGATCTGTGATGATACAACCTGAAGGAGTTTTCTTATCATCGTCTTCCGCCTGCCAATTTGCTTTATGACGCGACACCCATAACAGATGTTCATCTCTTCTCAATGCGATTTCATTAAGAAGTTTATTCGAAATAGCATCTACATTGTTTAATCCCAGGTGTACACAATCGGGCCATGAAACAAACGGTTTGAACAACTGTTTGTTTGACATGAATTCTGTATATATGTGATTATTTTCCATGACTCTTTTTTTTCAGAAAAACACTATATAATTTTTAGTCCAACTTCACAAACTCAAAATCGTTCTGATTGCAGCATGCTTTCTTATAGTCAAAAGCATAGAGGCGCATGTATGCCTCCTGCAGTTCCTTGGCTCCATTGTAGAAGGGGTTGGTGGTGTGCTGCTGGGTTGTCACTGTCACAACCATTTCCGGTGTGAGGACGGTGCCGTTTGTACGTTTGATGCGTTTAGGCTTTACTTGGAATACCTTACTCATAGTAATTTGTTTATAGGTTCTTATTTTTCATGTCATGCCGACTGGCGGCAATTCCTGTCAAAGGGCAAAGGTAGAGGAAAGTAGTGAGCTGTACAAGTCCATAATGGTTCATAAGCGAAAAAAGAATGGCGTGAATTCCTTCTCCCAACACTTTCTTGTAAGTAAGGCTCTGGTAAAACCCGTAGAAAAGAAAATATGAAAGAGGAATCCACACCATATACTGGTGCGGACTCGCTCAAACAAATTGTGTTCTTTCTACGTTTCAATTTACCAGATTTCAACTTACAGAACTATTTGCTTGTCCGTGTCCACAAGAATATCTTGCTTCTGCTTTATGGCGACTTCAAGCGAGGACTTTCACCTGCTCTGTCGCATAGCGACTACAAAAGTGGGAAAAATCCGGTTAACTGCCAAACTTTTCGGAAGAAATCTTGCGGACAGCTCTCACTTTTTACCGTTCCTTGACAGAAAGACAGGTTGTTTTGACAGGAAGACAAGAAGACAGGTTGTTGGACATGTACTTCATGTCTTCTTGTCTAAAAATACATGTGCTTCATGTCTTCATGTCTAAAATACATGTCTTCTTGTCCTTCATGCAAATATTGTCTAAACGGTAAAAAGCTGTTACAAAATAAAAATCAATTATAGAGAATCGAAAAGCTGTTTTTATGGTATTCTGCTGAGCAAACAGCACCAATGCTTAACGATAGTGCCACTTTTACAGTCCAATAGTGCCACTATTAGAGTGTAAAAGTGGCGCTATTGCATGATAAAAGTGGCACTATTGCAGTGTAAAAGTGGCGCTATTGCAACCCAATGATGCTTTTTTGCTCCGTCATTCATTGCACACTTCTCTTCTCAGCAGCATAATTAGCTGTATGTCAGTATACTATCGCTGCACGCTCAAAACTCAAGAATTTCGCACCAAAGATTTCTTCGTGCGTTCAACTCATAGTATTGAGCATCAGAAATGCAAATATTGTCTTCGGCGGACCCGCCGAAGAATTAGGAATTATGATTTTTGAATTCTTGCTTAGGCAAGCGGCAAAGCCGAGCGAGGAGTTGTTCTCGGCTTCGCCTGCGATTTTGAATTATTCAGTTGTGAATTGTTAGGGTAAACTGTTAATTTCATTCAACATTGCATCGGTTCGTGCGAAAAAATGTAGATATAAGACCAGGTTTGGATGGAGAACAGACCTTTGTATGCTGTTGGCGATTGGGATGTAGATTAAGAATCCTAACGAAAAGTTTGGAGGTTTTCGATTTTAAGCGTATCTTCGCAGATAGAAGGTATAAATAAGACAAAAGGAGAACGAGATATATGGCAGACATCAACACAAGAAGATTACCAGTAGGCATTCAGTCGTTCAAGGTGATCAGGGAAGAAAACTATCTGTACGTTGACAAGAGCGACATTGTGTGGAATCTGGTCAACTTAGGACAGAAGTATAATTATCTGAGTCGTCCCCGGCGATTCGGCAAGTCTGTGCTGGTCGATACGTTGGAGGCGTACCTTCAAGGAAGGAAGGACCTGTTCGAGGGGCTGAAGATAATGGAGATGGAGAAAGAATGGAAGCAATATCCCGTCGTCCGTCTTGACATGAGTCTGGCAGGCTCCACAGCAAAAGCCATCCAATCCTATCTTAGCGATGCGTTCTCGGAATATGAGTCGACATACGGCATCACCCCATTACCGACAGCTTCGCTTGCTGTAAGATTCAAAAACATTGTCACTACGGCATTTAAGAAGACAGGCTATAAAGTGGCAATTCTTATAGACGAGTATGATTCTCCACTTCAACACTCATGGATGACAGCCGAACATAATGATTGCACGGACGTTTATCGTAATGTATTCGCTGTACTGAAGGCTTGCGACGAATTCGAAAAATTTGTCTTTATCACGGGCATCACCAAGTTCATCCAAATATCTCTCTTCTCTGTCCTCAACAATCTGTCGAACATCAGCTTCACACCTGAAAACGCAGCCATCTGCGGCATTACGGAGGAGGAGATGAAAGAAAACTTCATGCCTGAAATCAAGAAGATGAGCGAAGCGAACAACTGGTCTGTAGAAGAGACTCACGACCGACTAAAAGCATATTACGACGGATATCATTTCTGCCGTCATAACATGGTGGATGTGTACAACCCGTACAGCCTCGTAAATGCGTTGAATTCAAAAGAAATAATTAATTTCTGGGCATCTTCCGGCGCAACATCGCTTCTCCCAAAGTTTGTTGACAATGCAGAATTGCGTATGAAGAACTTCGAAAATTGCCGAATCATGCGAAATACTCTCGAAATGTCTGACGTGTCTGGTGGCGGAGCCGAACTGTTCCTATATCAGTCGGGCTATCTCACAATAAAGGACAGCGATGAGTTTGGTTACATCTTAGGGTTCCCAAATGAAGAGGTAAAGCAAGCGCTCTACGAAATGGTGCTCCCTGCTCTGACCATGCGGGAAAGAAGTGACATCCAGTCCATACAAGCCAATCTGTATGCACAGTTAGGCACAGGTCAGATAGACGATGCAATGAAGTCGTTGAAAGCCCTTATCGCGGACGTTCCTTACAGCAACAAGAAGCTTGCGTCTATGGATATGGAGGAGCGTTACCGTCTCATCATCAGTACCATCCTCAATGCCATCGGCTTGAGTGTAGAGGTTGAAAAGATGATCTCAACAGGCAGAATTGATATGACGGTGAAGACCTCACGCTACATCTATGTCATCGAACTGAAACTGCGAAATAACGGTGGCAAGGAAGCTGCAACCGAGCAAATCCTCAACCGCCAATACATGGAACCTTTCAAGGCAGACAAGCGCAAAGTAATTGGACTGGGCATTGAACTTGACGAAGAAGGAAAAGGTCTCTTGGATTGGAAGCGCACGGAATCTTTTAGTGAGTAGTGGGTAGTGAGTAGTGATTAATTGATTACGGATTCGTCTGATTTTACTGAGGCTGCGCCATTGAGGAAGAAAAAATCAGAATGATCAGATAAATCCGTAATCAAAAGAAAAAAATTTAACTCATGCCGGGGAGTGTCAACCATCTTCGTTCACTATGCTCCTCTTTCCATTCCTCGAACTCCTTCTCCGAAGACTTTCCTTTGGCGGGATATGTCTTGTTGAGTTTTATCTCCATATCCGTCAGCTTCTCCTTGCGGTAATCCTTCAACGTATCGTTCTGTATCAGACGGTCAGTTTTATCCCAGAATATGAAAGCCTTGCTTTTTAATTCGTCCGCAGAATCCTGCATCCACTCCCTTCCATTGACAAGCGCCATGTGATACCAAAACCTTGTGAGTACCCAAGTGGATCTTGTCGGCTGGGCTGTCCCATTGACAAACTCGCGATAGACCTTCAGAGGAATATTGCATATCCAGCAGACCAAGGCAGTATCGCCGTTAGCCAGAAGGGTCATGTCCGTCAGCATCTGCTGCTCCGTCATATTCTCCGACATACGCCAAAGCATCCGCTTTTCCCCGTATTCTATCTTGAAGGCTTCCTGCTTCTGTCGCCGATAACCATTCTCACCGAAGAAGAAATTATAGGCATACAACATAAACAGCAGTCCAAATAATCCCAGCATCACTTCCCATGCTCTCCACCTGCGAGACTTCTCCGTGACATTCTTCTTGACATCCTGCGTTTCATTCTCTTCGGCTTGAGGTCGGGTTGGCGAACTTGCCAATATCGTAATCCGCATCTTCGTGGTATTCGGTATTTCATACAGTCCCCAATTCATCGAGTAGTGCTCAGCATTGTTAGTCCATCTATTTATGTACGTGCTAAGTAGCCCAATCTCTTCACTGCTCATTTTTCCGTGACCGACGGGAGCATTTATTATCATACATTGCTTCGTGGAATTGACGATGCTCTCTTTCCGTAATGCTTTACAGAATGCCCTATTCATGAAGTTCACCTCCGATTCTCCTTCTTTGGATTCCTCAGTGAACATGGAATGGTTGTCAACAAAGATTTCCTTTAAACATTCTTCCGGGATTGGAATAACTCCTGTACCTGCCAGTAAAACGGCGATTTTCTTTTCTGTTGCGTTCATGTAAGTTTGTTTTATTGTTAATGTTTTGCAAACTTACTGCGCATGTATGTCAAATAGTGACATACCATCAAAAAAAATATCGTAGCGGAGGCATAATACCTGCACTACGATATTTATCGTGTTATTGAACTTTCGATAGTTCAGTATGTTAGAATTCCAACACCATTGTCTGGCGCGGACGGAGCTTTACGTTATGGCTTATCACTACGTTTCTGCCCGTTGTGACATCCACGGCTTTCTCGGCGTTGCCGATTATCTCGGCATAACGCTTTACGTCGAGTTCGGCTGCGGCGTTCCTGCCGTTGATGACGGTCATGACGCTCTTGCCGTTATACTGTCGCGCCACCACGTAAACGCCGTGCTGCGTGCAGAACTGGGTCTGGCTGCCTTTTGTTATCACGTCGTTGCCCTGACGCCAATGCAGCAGACGGCTTATCCAGCCGAACATATCGTTCTGAGCCTTGGTGCGTCCCTTTGCCGTGAATGCGTTGCGGGCATCGCCAGCCCATCCGCCGGGGAAGTCCTTACGCACGTAGCCGTCTGTGACAGACTTCGTGCCGTTCATCAGAATCTCCGTGCCGTAATAGAGCTGCGGGATGCGGTTTACGGTCAGCAGCAGCGCCAATGCCTGCTTCAGAGCCAGCGTGTCCTTGCCCTCGCCTAAGAAGCGGTCGGTGTCATGGTTCTCAATGAACGCCATCACGCTCTTGGGGTTCGGATAAAGATAGTCATAACAAAGGACGTTGTATATGCGGTTCATGCCGTTCCACCAGTCGTCTGTCTCCTCATGCTTAGCCTGATTGATGCGGTCGAAGAAGGCAAAGTCCATGACGGTCTTCAGATAGCTGTTCTTCTCGGAGAGCTTGCTGTCCTTCTGCCAGGCGGCAGTATAGGCAGGCTCCGTCACCCACGTCTCGCCCACGGTGTTGAAGTTGGGATATTCGCGGTCGAGCGTCTTCATCCAGAGCGCCATGCCGTCGCGGTCAGCGTAGGGATAAGTGTCCATGCGGATGCCGTCAATGCCGACAGTCTCAATCCACCACTCGCTGTTCTGAATCAGATACTTCATGACGTGCGGATTACGCTGGTTGAGGTCGGGCATCGTCGGCACGAACCATCCGTCCACCGTCTCATGCAAGTCCACCTTGCTGGCATACGGATCGAGCACCGGCGTGAGCTTATAGCTGGTCTGCAGATACTTGTCGTTCACCTTGGCATTGCCGTCCATCGTGTCCATCTTCTTCTGATGCTCCTCGGTCTGATATTCGGGCAGGAGCCATTCTGAAGTGTTAAACCAGTCCTTCGAAGGCATGTCTGCCACCCAAGGATGGTCGAAACCGCAATGATTGAAAATCATGTCCATCACCACCTTCAGTCCCTTTGAGTGAGCCTCATCCACGAGACGCTTATACTCGTCGTTGGTGCCGAAGCGCGGGTCCACGCGGTAATAGTCAGTAGTGGCATAACCGTGATAAGACGAGTTGGTGCCATTGCTGGGACTGTCGTTCTCCAGTACGGGCGTAAACCACAGCGCCGTCACGCCAAGGTCTGTGAAATAGTCGAGGTGCTGGCGTATTCCCTCAAGGTCGCCGCCATGACGCAGACTCGGAGCCGTGCGGTCGCAGGTCTTGTCGCGCATGGTCTTGAAAGCGTCGTTCTTGGGATTGCCGTTGGCGAAGCGGTCGGGCATGAGCATGTAAAGCACATCCTCATTGGTGAATCCCATGCGCTTGTCGCCCGACATAGCGCGGTCTTTCAGCTCGTACTTCACCTTCTTAGTCTGCTTGCCCTGCTTGAAGCTGAGCGTCATCTCGCCCGCCTTCGCGCCATCAAGGTTGAGATAGAGGAAGAGATAGTTGGGCGAGTCGAGACGTGCGATAGAGTCGATGCGCACACCGGGATAGTTGACCTCCACGTCCGCGTCACGCACGTCCTTGCCGTAAACCATCAGCTGGAGCGACGCGTCCTTCATGCCTACATACCAGTTGGTGGGTTCGATGCGGTCCACCTTTACTGCTGCGTTCAAGCTCATAGCACCCATAAGCATTATTAATGATACCAGTTTTTTCTTCATTATCTTTTTTTATATTATGGTTCTTACTTTCTGTAGAGTATCAGCGCCGACTGCTCGTCTGCCAGCACCTCCTTGCATTTGAACGGCATTCCGATGCCTTCCTCATTGATGACGCCGTTGCAGCAAGCCACCGTGTATTCGCCTTCGGGTACGTTGACCAGCTTGGCTTCCTTATTGGCGTTGAGAATGACGATGATGTCCTTCCATGAGTCGATACCCTCAAGGTTCTTCAGACGGAACGCCACAAGGCAGTCGTCGGTGGCTATAAACTCCAGATGATTCCTTACAGCGTCGGCATTGGCGAGGCGGAAAGCGGGATGATTCTTGCGAAGACTTATCAAGCCACGATAATACTCGAACACCTGGGGATACTGCTTGAGGTTGTCCCAGTGGAACTCGTTGATGCTGTCGGGCGACGAAAAGCTGTTATGCACGCCCTTCTTATCGCGGAGCATCTCCTCGCCAGCAAGCATAAATGGCACTCCCTGAGACGTGAAGATGGCTGTCTGAGCCAGCAGGTCGAGGCGGATAAGCTCTGCCATACGGTCAGCTTCTGACCTCGACGCGTCCTTCAGACCGGGAATGCTCGCCTTGAGACGATCCACAAGGCACATGTCGTCGTGACAGCTAACGTAGCTGATCTGCTGTGTAGGATTGTTGGTCCACGGCTTTTTGTCGTAGTTGACACGTGTCATATCCACCTGGTTGTGGGCGATGCCACCCACGATGCCGAACTTCAGGCTCTCCTCCTCGCCCTTTATTCCGGCAAGGAAAGCGCCCTTCGTGTCGTCGGAGAACGGTCCGCGAAGTGCGTCACGCATGTCATCGCTAAAAGCTCCTATGCCGTTCAGACGGGGTGTGTTGGCTTTTATGGCAAGCTGGTCCTGCGGATAGGCACACGTTCCGGCGCTCCAACCCTCACCATATATATATATCGAGGGGTCGATCTCGTCCACGGCGGCACGTATCTGGTTCATCGTCTCTATGTCATGGATGCCCATAAGGTCGAAGCGTAATCCGTCAATGTGGAATTCGTTTATCCAGTACTTGACGCTCTCTATCATATATTCGCGCATCAGCGGACGCTCTGAAGCCGTCTCGTTGCCGCAACCCGAACCGTCGGAATAACGTCCGTCGGCTGTCTTGCGATAGTAATAGTCGGGATAAGTGCGCTGGAAGTTGCTTCCGTCAATGTCGAACGTATGGTTATATACGGCGTCGAAGATGACACGGATGCCAGCCTTGTGGAGCGCCTGCACCATTTCCTTGAACTCACGGATGCGCACCTCAGGACGATAAGGGTCGGTGGAATAACTTCCCTCGGGCACATTATAGTTCTTAGGATCGTAGCCCCAATTGAATTGCGGGCGCTGGAGCTGCGTCTCGTCCACCGAAGCGAAATCGAACAGCGGCTGGAAATGGATGGCGTTGACACCGAGACGCTTAAGATAGTCAATGGCACGAGGCTCTGTCAGAGCCAGATACTTGCCACGATGCTGCATGCCCGAAGTGGGACTGATGGAGAAATCGCGCATGTGAAGCTCGTAAATCACGAGGTCGGCAGGCGACGCAATAGCCGGACGGCGGTCGTCAGCCCATCCCACGGGGTCGGTGTCAGCCATGTTGATGATGGCGCCACGATTGCCGTTGACGCCTACAGCCTTGGCAAACGTGCCGGGACACTCGCCCTTGCCGATATCGAAAGTATAGAACATGCCACTAAGGTCGCCCTTTACGGTAGCCTCCCAGCGGTTGTCGCCTATGGCACGCATCTTGACAGTCTTGACGGGTTTGCCACCCTGTCCTGCCTTATAGATGCGCACTTTCGGGAGGGAAGCTGCATTGAGACGGAATACGGTCTTAGTCTTACCGTATTCCATCTCGTCGAAGCGCCCCTGAGCATTTACGTTTAACGTAATCATTGCGGCAAGAAATGCCGAGAACATATAATTCTTTTTCATGTCAGTAGCGTACGTATTGTTGTTATTTAGCAATAAGCGACACAGCGAAACCACCGCCACGTGCCTCCTTTATCTTCAGCACATCGCCCTTCTTGACGGTCTTGTGCAGAATCTGGTAAGCCTTCGGATTGTGCTCATAGTCGGCGTCCTTGGCGTCCTGATAGATGGCGCAGTCATACTTGCGGCCCTTGTCGAGGAAATCGAGGCGTACCACAGCCGTGCGAGCCTCTTCGCCTGTCTTGCCACCCACGAACCAGTTGTCTGTTCCCTTAGCCTTGCGTGCCACGGTGATGTATTTGGCTGGCTCTGCCTCCAGATACTTCGAGTCGTCCCAGTCACAAGCAACGTCGCGGATAAACTGGAAAGCATCGTCATACTTCTCATAGTGTTCGGGCAGGTCGGCAGCCATCTGCAGCGGGCTGTACATAACAAGATAGAGCGAGAGCTGTCCGCAGAGTGTGGTATGGACGAAGCTCTTATTCTGGCTCCAGTCAGAGAGACGTGTCTCGAAGATGCCGGGCGTATAGTCCATCGGACCACCCTGCAGACGGGTGAACGGCAGCATCACAGTATGGTAAGCCACGTTACCGCCGAATGCCTCATACTCCGTTCCGCGTGCACTCTCATTGCCAACAAGGTTAGGCCATGTGCGGCAGATGCCGGTCGGACGTGTTGCCTCGTGCGCATTCACCATGATGCGATGCTTGGCAGCTGTCTCAACGACGCGCTGATAGTGATTGTTCATAAGCTGGCTGTAGTGGTATTCGCCTCGCGGAATGATGTCGCCCACGTAGCCGGTCTTCACGGCATCATAGCCATACTTGTTCATCAGACGGAAAGCATCCTCCAAGTGGCGTTCGTAATTGAGAGCTGCGGAGGATGTCTCGTGGTGCATCATCAGCTTCACGCCCTTGGAGTGAGCATAGTCGTTGAGCATCTTAATGTCGAAGTCGGGGTAAGGAGTGACGAAGTCGAAGACGTCAAGCTTCTGATGACCGAACCAGTCTTCCCATCCTTCGTTCCATCCTTCCACCAGCACTTCCTGCAAACCGTTCTTTGCAGCGAAGTCGATGTAGCGCTTCACCTCCTCGTTAGTGGCACCGTGCGTGCCGTTGGGCTTGCACTTAGCGTAGTCGGTAACGCCGAGACGAACCGACGGCAGGTCGTTGGTGTAGCTCCATGTCTTTGTTCCGACAATCATGTTCCACCACACGCCGCAGTACTTTGTGGGATGAATCCATGAGGTGTCCTCTATCTTGCATGGCTCGTTAAGGTTAAGAGTGAGCTTGCAAGAGAGCATGTCGCGTGCGTCGTCGCTCACCATTACGGTTCGCCAAGGAGTGTTGAAAGGAGTCTGGATGAATCCCTTTCTGCCCACGGCGTCGGGCGTCAGCCATGACTCCAGCACGAGGTTCTTGTCGTCCAGATTGAGGTGCATCGTTGGATAATCCAAGCAGGCAGCCTCATGTATATTAATGTAGAGTCCGTCCTTGGTCTTGAGTTGCAGTGAAGTCTGAACGCCGGTGTCGGAGAATACGGTAGTTGACGAGTTGCTCTTATATGTCTCGCGATTCTTTGCAATGACCTCACGGATGCCGGTAAGCGGAGTGATGTTATATTCATACTCCTGCGTGTCGTAGTCGCCGGGAATCCAGTAAGCAGTATGGTCACCGGTCATAGCAAACTGTGTGTGCTCTTCCTTTATCACGAAATAGTTGAGCTCTTGCTGCTGCGGAAACTCATATCGCAGACCCATACCGTAATCATACACACGGAAACGTATGGTGATGTCGCGGTCTGAGGAGGGCTGGTGAAGGTTGACAGCCATCTCGTTGTAGTTGTTTCGGATGGTTGATGTCTCGCCCCACACGGGTCGCCAAGTCTCGTCGAAGGTGGATGTCTGCGTATCCTTTATCTTGAAACCGTCCATGAGATTGGTCTCCTCCATGCCCTTCGAGGCGTGCTTGTCCTTGGCAAGCTCCAGTCCGAGGTGAGAGGGGCTTACCACCTGCTTGCCCTTATAGGTCATTTCGTACGTGGGCTGTCCCTTGTCGGTGAGCGAGAAGGTGAGCGACACGTTGCCGTTGGGCGACTTTACGGTCTGGGCTGCCGCCATCATAGGGAGCAGCGCAGACAGTATCATGTATGTCTTCTTCATTCTGACGTTTGTCTTATATGTGTTTTATTGCTTTCTGCTATACGGAGTTATCTGCCAGCCTGACTGATGAGCGTGCTAATCTCATCCGTGAACTTGTCGTCAGCCATGAGATCCTCTATATTGAGGTGCATGCGGTAACGCCAGTAGTGCTTCGGGTTAGCAGGGATGTTGATGCGCTCTGCGTCAGCATCGGGCAGACGCAAGCGCTCGTCCATGGCGAGCCAGTCCTGAACACTCAGCACGCAGAGCATCGAGGGCGAGTCGAGATGACGCGCAATGATGTCCTCTGCAAGCCATCCTGGCAGCGGATGCGGAGCCGGTCCTTCATGATGAAGCATCGAGTTATAGTAGTCCTGCGTACGTTCATAGTTCTCGTCCCACCACTGGCGAAGCGTAGGCATGTCGTGGCTGGATATGGTGCAAACCGAGCGGTATGGGTTCTGGCTGAGATGTCCGAAGCGCGTAGTGGGCGACTTTGGCATGCTCTGCAGCTCAAGGCTGAATATCTTCAGCTCTTCCATCACCCAAGGAACACAGTCGGGCACCATGCCAAGGTCCTCAGCACAAACGAGCATACGTGTGGCCTGTACCAGCTTGGGCAGCTTCTTCATCGCCTCACGATACCAGAACTGATTGTTGCGACGATAATAATAGTCGTTGTAAAGACGATTGAAAGCCTCCTTGTCTACATCGTAGAGCGACTCATAGATGAAGTCGAGCTGGGCAGAGATACGCGGATGGAACATATCGGCACGGTTGCGGTCGCGCACGAAGAGCACGTCGCTCACAAGCGAATAGAGTCCGTCGCGCAGCCAAAGGTCTTCCTGTCGGGTCACGCCGGCAAAGCGTTCCTCTATCTTGCGCTGCGTGTTCACCTCGGGCTTCATGCGATAACGCTCGCCGTCGATGCGCTCCAGATAGTCGCGGCGCACCTCGTCTGCACGCTCATGGAAGACGCGGTCGAGCACCCAATCGGTGATGTAAGGCTCGGTGAAGCGCTCCTCCTGGAAGTTCAGTCCGTACTGCATTATCTCCTCACGACTCATTGCCTGCGACGGAACGAACTGACCTGTCAGACCGTATACGCAGTCGATGGGTATCTCCCAGATGCGGAAGAATCCCAAGACGTGGTCAATGCGGTAAGCATCGAAGTACTTCGACATGCTCTGGAAGCGGCGCACCCACCACTTACAGCCGTCCTTCAGCATCTCGTCCCAGTTGTATGTGGGGAATCCCCAGTTCTGTCCGTTGACAGAGAAATCGTCTGGCGGCGCTCCCGCCTGTCCGTTAAGATTGAAGTAATTGGGTTCCATCCACACGTCGCAACTATATCTGTTTACGCCGATGGGGATGTCTCCCTTCAGAATTACGCCCTTCTGCTTGGCATACTCGTGAGCTGCCTTCATCTGTGAAGACAGTACATACTGCACGAAATAGTAGAAAGCCACCTCCTGATACTCCTTTGTGCGAGAATCCGACAGCATCGCGCGGTCATCCTCGTTCCATGTATTATGGTCTTTCCATTGTGTGAAATCGGCTGTGCCATACTCGTCTCTCAGCCATGAATACTGAGCATAGGGCACCAGCCAGCTTTGTGTTTCCTGGAAGAACGCCTTAAACTCTGCGCTCTTCATAATCTTCTTACCTTCCTGTTGAAAAACTTTCCTTAAATATCCTGATTTGAAAGCGTTTACCTTCTCATAGTCAATCTGTGGCAGAGCGTTGAGTTGGCTGCGCTCTGCTTCCGCCTCACGACGTGCTTCCTCGTCCTCCAGCTCCGGCAATGCGCGAAGATCGGCATACTGTGGATGTATTGCGAAGATGCTGATGCAGCTGTACGGATAAGAGTCGGTCCATGTATGGGTGATGGTGGTGTCGTTGATGGGAAGCAGCTGCAGCACGCGCTGTCCTGTCTTCGCCATCAGATCAATCATCATCTTCAGGTCGCCGAAGTCGCCTATGCCAGCACTCTCCTTGGTACGGAGCGAGAATACGGGAACAAGTGTTCCTGCCAGCTTGCGGTTCCATATCTCGAAGAAAGCCTGATCAAGGCTGTACATCACCGTCATGCCCTTCTTCATGTCGGGCAGAGTGAGGCAGCGGTTATTGCCACACTCCCACATCATCACGTGTCCGGAAGCGTTGGTCACCACAAACTTCAGCTCTATGCTCTCGCCTTGTAGCTGCGAAGCGTCGATGTCGACAGCCCATTCGCAGTAGTTGTGGAGCGTCATGGGCAGCGCTTTGTCAGGACACCATTCGCCTAAAGTCTTCTGCGCTCCCACCACAGCCAGACGTTCGTCTTCACGGAGCTGTGGTGCACGTACGATGAGACGCAGCGTACGGTCGTAGGACGTGAGCTTAAGAGGCTGCGGCTGCTGATGGTTGATGCAGTCCGTAAAGGCGCTACTGTAGAAATAGGAGTCGTCCGGCATATCGTTCCAGCGGTCGTAGACGTGATATTCTGTTGCAGCGGTACACGTGAAGTCGAGCACATGCTTCACCGTCTGCCATTCGCTTCGCTCGTAAGCGCCATCAGCCGTCACCTTATAATAATATGTAAGGCTATGGTCAGACTTGCGCTGCGAAAGGTCGCACCACCACTCCGCTCCATTAACGGTGGTCATGCGATGTGTCTTCACCTCGTCATTCTCCACAATGCAGAGCGAGATTTCCTCACCGAATGCAGTACGGTATTCTATATGAAAATGTAATGTCATTATGTATTTGGGTTTAGGTTTGTTATCATGAAAACTACTGATTCAGCTTACACCTCTTTTCTGCTACGGATGGCAGCCACCGAGAAGGCACCGCAAATGAGCAGTACGCCTGCTACTATCATCATGTTGCTCTGGTGTGAGCCTACAAGATGAAGCAGTTCGCCACCGCATAAGGCTGCCACAATCTGAGGTATGCAGATGGTGCCGTTGAAGAGTCCGAGGTAAGCTCCCTTATGGCTGTAGCCCTCAAGGGCATTGGTGACGAAGGCAAACGGCATGGCAAGCATGGCAGCCCAAGCGCAACCTACGAGCAGGAAGGGGATTACGAGCAGGTTCTTGTCTCCGACGAACGGAACAAGGGCGAAGCCTATGCCGCCTATTACAAGACTAAGAGCATAAGCAAATTTCTCGTTCTTGAACTTCGGAAGAGCCATAGCCCACAGCACAGAGCCGATGGCTTGCCAGAAGAACAGCACGCCTACCCAGTTGCCTGCCTCCTGATAACCCTTGGAAGCCACGTCGGTGGTGTGCCATACGGTTTCGGCAATGGTGCCGTTGGTGTAGGTCCACATATACATAAAGGCTGCCCAACAGAAGAATTGTACGAGTCCTACCTTCCAGAACATCGAGGGTGCATTCTTGAGAAGCGTTATCCAGCCTGCACTCTTCTCCTCGTTCTGAGGCTGAGCCTCGTTATACATAGCATATTCCTCTGGATTCCATTCCTTTACCTTTACCGTGGTGAAGATGACGCAGAGGATAAGTATGGCTGCTCCGACGTAGAACGAATAGATGACAGAGTCGGGTATTACGCCCTTCGGGGCTTCGTTGGCAATGCCGAGAGCCGTGAAGAAGAACGGGAATACGTAGCCTATAAGCGAACCAGAATTGCAGAGAAACGACTGGATGGAGTAAGCGAGCGACTTCTGCTTCTCGTTAACCATGTCGCCTACAAGCATCTTGAACGGCTGCATAGCCATGTTGATGCTCGTGTCGAGGAACATCAGCGAGACAAGACCGAAGACCATAGCCGTGCTGACAGCCATTCCGAACGATCCTGCATTCGGCAACAGACACATCACGAGCACAGCCACCGTTGCTCCGACGAAAAGATATGGGACGCGGCGTCCAAAGCGACACCATGTTCTGTCGCTAAGCGTGCCGACTATAGGTTGCACGAGGATGCCCATGAGCGGGGGCAATATCCAGAAATAGCTAAGGTTGTGAGGGTCTGCTCCCAGTGTGGCAAAGATGCGCGATATGTTGGCGCTTTGCAAGGCGTAAGCTATCTGTACGCCAAAGAATCCGAAACTCAAATTCCAGAGTTTCCAGAATGAAAGATTAGGTTTTTGGGTCATTGTTATTTGGTTATTTTACTTTTTATAGCAATAAAGAATTTGGCTTTACTCCTTACAACTCCATTACTCAAAGTGTGGTGCCTCTCACTACGAGGCGTGTCCTTACCACTCGCATTGCCACCTCATTACGCGGCAGCGAGCCTTCCACCTGACTTATCAGTATGTTGGCTGCCTCCTCGCCCACTGCCACACCACGCTGTTCCACGGTGGTGAGCATCGGATCGCAAGCCACGGAACGGCTGCCATTGGTGAATCCGCAGATGCTTATATCCTCAGGAACTTTAAAGCCCATGCGCTTGGCAGTGTATAGAATGCCGATGGCTGTGTCGTCGTTGATGGCGAAGAAAGCGTCGGGACGTTCGTCGTCCGGCAAAGAGAGTATTTCGGGAGTGATGGCCTCGGCTTGCGCGCGGTCGTCACATATTCGGACAAGGGCTTCGTTCAACTTCAGTCCGTTCTTGGTCAATGCGTCATGATAACCGTTATAGCGGTTCTTTGAGATTTCCAGGTTCATCGGCGAACCATAGAAGGCAATGCGCTTACATCCTGTATCAATCATGTGTGTGACTGCTGCATATGCTCCATTATAATCGTCCACCACCACTCGCGAACCATTCACGCCGGTGCAGATGCGGTCGTAAAACACAAGTGGCACACCATTGTCCATCAGTTTCTGGAAGTGGTCGTAACGTCTGGTGTCCTTGGCTTGCGACACGATTATGCCGCACACCTTATTTTTAAAGAAGTCGTCGCATATAGCCACTTCCTTGTCATAGCGTTCGTTGCTCTGAGCCACCATAACACGGTAGCCACGTGCACGTGCTTCTTCCTCTATACCTGACAGTACGGATGCGAAGTAATAATGCACAAACTCCGGAACGATAACGCCTATTACCTTCATCGGAAGGCTACGACTGTGACGCAACGCTCCTCCAATGACATTCGGGTAAAAGTTATGTTCTTTCGCGTATGCCTGAATGCGCTTTTTCTGGGACGCGCTGATGCGTGGGCTGTCGTTGAGCGCACGACTGACAGTCGCTATGGAGACGCCCAAATCACGGGCTATATCTCGCATTGTTATAGGTAAGTTATCTGCCATGGTTTTCAGTTATGCCGCAAAATTAGTCATTATTCCCGAATGCGTAACGCTTTTCTTCGGACAAAATATCAAAACGGAGTGCAAACGATTGCACTTAAATTATGACGGTTTTGCACAAAAAAAGAAACAACGTATGTTTATAAATTCTAATTTTGCAAACAGAATGAAATGAGCCCTTAAACTACTGAATTTCACTTATAACATATAACAATAACTAAAAACAGCAAAACATGAAGCAGTTGAAAATCAAATTGCCTCTGAGGACCATGGCACTTGCCGGCGGTCTTCTCCTTGCTACAAGTT